>ERZ773031.4-NODE-4-length-163626-cov-6.651564_pt1 | contig 163626 bp, 179 predicted proteins | sample MGYA00511666_ERZ773031 | MGnify/ENA primary metagenome ERZ773031 (study PRJEB29015, sample SAMEA2738135) | human oral metagenome | biome: human oral; feature: human-associated habitat; material: saliva | place: China | collected 2250 ...
ATAATATAGTTATGAAGATTTATATTGATGGACAGAATTTTTTATATAAAGCCTCCGATATTCTTATCGAAGCCGGTTTAATTAGTAATAAAGATGAATTAAGAAGAATAGATATCCGATGGATTATGCAAAATATCTTTATGTTAGAGGAAGATGCTGAAATATTATTTTTTGGCGCAAAGATTAAAAATAATAATAATTATGGCGAAGAAATATCCGAAAAACTTGTGCGTTTTGGTCAGGTGTCGCGAGATATACGAAATAGTCTACAATCTCAAGATATTAAATTTATTGAATCTGGACAATTACGAGTTCGTTCAAGCGATAAATGCCATAAATGCGGCAAAGAAGATTATAGATTAACCGAGAAAGGCGTAGATATTGGCCTTGGTGTTAAGATGGTTGAAGATAAGTTGCTAAATATTGAAACCACTTTTGTTTTAATAAGTTCCGATACTGATTTATTACCCGCAGTCAGGTCTGTTCGAGAACATGGCGGTAAAGTGATATATGTTGGTTTTGAAGATAGGTTAACTAAGGCTCTAACTTATAACTCTGATAGCAGCAATATTATTAGAAAGAATGAGATTATTGAAGCTTATAAAAGAGTGAATAAAAAATAAGCTAATTTTAGAAAGTTTTAGCGGTGGCTAAGACTTTCTATTTTATCTAACTAAAATAACACCCAAAGGTGCTATTTCTGAAATACTATCCAATAATGAATAGAAACAACATGTTCTTTATAGCCGAGCTTCAGCCAGAAAGTCGCTGAAACTGGCGCTCGGGCTCTTTAATTATACCAAATTTCGCAAGAAAAATAAAGCTTATCGTTAATTTTTATCAACTAGCGAAAATACATAAATCACCAAAACAATCGCTAAAAAGTTCAAGACACGAAGTGCTAAATTATCAGATAAAATCAACAACGCTAAATTTGATAGAAAACAAATTACTAAAAAGTTCTTTTTAAAATTATCACTCATTATACTCGCTCCTTTATTTCCTCTAAAATTTTTATAGATGAATCTATAGTTCTTTCATGTTCTTTATCCATTACTCGTTGATCGACTTCTATTTCAAAGATATTATCTGGTGAATCAATATTGAGTTTCTGTTTAACTTCATCACTTACAAATATTGTTTTCTTAACCATTTCTTTCTTTAAATGTGGATTCAAAAGAGCTTTGATTCTTTTATCGTCATATTTTTTAGCTTTATTCATATTTTTATACGACATTCGTTATATTAGGTTTATAACACATAACACCATGCTTCTTATACATTTCGTTTACTTTATCATCGTCATCGAAAGCGAAGAGAATATTTTCAAAACCAATATGCTTTTTAATCAAATCTTCCTTGATTTGGTAATCTGGTCGACAGTCATTTTCTGGGTAGATGAAAAGATTATCTTCATCAATACAGACATTTAGATTTTTTTCTAACCACCGAATTGTAGAACGTAAGCATTTTCTATTTCTTCCACTGACAAAAATAATCCTAGTTCGATCTTCTTCATCAACAATAGTGTAATCATCTAAATTCCCAAATGCTATTATTATGTCCATGATGTCCAATATTAGTCTGTCTTTCATTATCTCTTCATCGGAATAGAACTTGTCGTAATCCTTATTTTTACCTTGAATATATTTCAAACGATGCGAGCAATCCGCCAAAACTCCATCGATGTCAAATACTATGTATTTCATTTACCCCTCATTTATGAAAAATTTTAAGTTATCTCTTATTTCATATAGCTCTTTGTCTGACTCTTTACACTGGTCGAACATTTCTTTAAATTCATCAGATGATAACTTTTTAACAAGGTTCTCTTTGGTTAGATGATTATTCAATCGAAGATTTGTTGCGTAAGAGTAGCCATTTCGTCTTATATGTAATTCATACCCATAAAATTCGCCTTTATCATATTCAAGTTTCCACTTTCCGTCTTTGAATCTTAGATGGTTTTGGCTATCTACAAATATCTCATCAAAGCCCTCTAAATCAAGGTGCATTTTCTGACGAAGATATAACACCTCATCTTCCACGAATATACCATCTTTATCTAAGATAAGTGGCAGTCCAATTCGTTCGACTTCTTTCTGACATAATTCTTCTATGAGTTTAATCGTATTTTTATCTAAATTTTCCATATCTAATCCTTATTTCTCCTTAATTTTAGGCGGTTCTGGAAAGCTCATCCAATAAATAACTTCTTCATCTGTGTATTCAAAAGCCATGCCATCATCATACTCATTCCAAATATCTGTATATACTCCTTTACGCTGAGGAATCCAAACAAGAACTTCTTCGCCTATGTCTGGGTCATAACCATCCCACATAAAATCGATTTTGATTTTGCTGTCTTTATAATATTCTTTTTCCTCATCATCAAGAGGTCTTTTAGTGAGTTTATGCCATTTCATTTCCATTATTGCTTCTCCAAAAATTTAATTGCTTCTTCTTTAGTGTCAAACCTTTTTATCTTTTTATTACCTTTCGATTTCATTACGATTAAAGCCATATACATAAAACATAAATCAATCAACACATTACCGCTTAACAGATAATGGTTGAATAGTAACAATAAAGCAATCGTTAGAAATGAAAAGATATCTGCTAATATTGATTGTATAAGTGTTTCGTGAACTATTATAAAATTGTTTTTCATTATAATTTATCTCCTTTTATTTACGAACCTCAGCTATAATTACACCTGTTTTAGTCTCTCGAGCTTCAATCTCGAGATGCGTGCCAGTTTTCTTATCGTCAATTTTAAAAATATTTTTGTTAGAAGAAAAACTCTCATCTATTTCTGCACAATTCATATATGCCTCAGCACACATAATCAGATATATTAATTCTTCTTGGTCATTATATCTTAGCCTTACTTCTTTCATCTCTTAACTCCTTCATATAACATTCTTCGCATATTGGATAACCAAGTCCTATTTTGTTATGAATTGTATGACTGGTAAATGCCTCTCCACATTTTATCTCTTTCTCACATTCTGCACATTTTATTATCAATTCCATGTCATGGGAGATTAAAGGGCAGTTATCTGGTAATTTATATTCTTCATATGCCTTCTTTTTAAAATTCCATTTTTGGGCTTTCATTATTCTAGCTCCTTTAATATTATTGAGGTAGGGCAGAAACACTTGTAAATTGCTTATGATCGTGTTAAAGGTGCTTGTTTTCTACCTATCCCTCGAACCTGAACATAACTTGCGCGTATAGACAAACCACGCTAAAAACTATTATCATAACTACCACATTACTATTTATATTTTTAGTTATGCTCAGGTTCGAGGGGCGAAATTGCTTTCGCCATTGGTCTGCTATATTTTTAGAACACTTCGCAAAAGAGTTGTAGGTTTTGCGACACCCAGTTTAACGCCATATGGCAGGGCGGAGAATTAAGCAATAGCTGTTTGCTTGTTTTTTACGCCTAGCCTTGACGACTTTTTACCGCCAATCCTTCCAGCTCGACTCGCAAGCTCAGGGTCTGCAGCAAATCCACCAGTTTTACCAGCTTTTCCGCCTTTGCGACCAATTCGTTTATAGAAATCCTCGCCGTGTCGCTCTTTGTTTGTGGCGGCGGCTTTCAACCCACCAGCTCTTCTAGTTTCTGACATTTATTCTCCTTTCTTTGTTATTTTTTATTTCGCCTAGCAAAACATTTCTTCCTGTCTTTCTCAATCTTTAAAGCTTTTTTAATCTCTTCAGGTGTTTTTTCGAAAGTTCGAGATTTGTGTTCTGGAACTTCAATCTTCTTGTTAAATAATTCAGTACAGGCTACACCTCGATATAACGCTTTCATTCAGCAGGGATCACCGTTACGGGAATTAAAGCTTGACTGTTTTTAATTTGAATTTCAATTTTCATACTAACTCCTTATTTATTGATAAATATTTCGACTTGTTTGGCGCCGTGTTTTAATAACCAGTTGCGAGCATAGGTTGCATCGTTTAGGGTCTTGTAATTTTTGGCGCGCTCGATGCCTTTTTCATCTTTCCATTTGACAGTGAAATCATTCATTTCTTCTATTCGTTCTCCTTGAAACCATTTTGCTGATGTCAGCAATATGGTCTGACTTCAGCCCTACAAGGGACGATTAAAAAGTTTAATCCTCCCCTTAAAACATTTTAGAACATTCGGGGTTTAGCCCCTTGTAAGGCTGAAATTATGATTTTAATTTACTTTTGGCAGTTAACCGTAGCGTTTAGCTTAGCTTTAGCGTTTTTAAGTTCAGCATCTGAACCAATAAACAATCCAGTCATGACCGAAAAGAGTATTAGGGCGGTAATTGCAATTATTCGCCAAGTCGACATTTTAAATTTCAAGTCTTGCATAATTAAATGCTGAATATCAGGTTGGTTCATAATTTTCCATTCAGTATTTTTACTCATTAAAATTCAACCTCCTTCTGTTTTGGTTCACCGAGATAATTTGTAATAATCTTAATCGCTTCATCATAACCAACGGCGAACTCCGCGTAATAGCCAAGTTTTCGTAACTCTTCTAGCATTTCTGCTTGCTCTCGGTAGTGTTTATTTGCCACCATTTCACCATTCTTTTTATAAAGTTTTGTGCCTTCAGCTTTCAACTCAAGAAATAATCCGGCAACGTTTTGAATATAGAAACTATCACCATTTTTTGTGTCTATGGCAATCATCTTTCTCGGACAAGCGATAAATAGATCCGGCCAAGCTCGTGATTTCTGAAATTTCTTGTGCTTTGCGGCTTGGCCTGGGGTCATTTTCATACCTGAGCTGAAATCCGTTCGAAATAACACATTAGGGTAGTTCTTGCGCAAATAATCACAAACTTTAAGGTGTAAAATTTCTTCTTTCTTGATCATCTCAACCCCTTAAAATGGAATATCGCTTAAATCTACAGGTTTATCAAAGTTTTCAGGTGTTTCAGACTCTTGAGCTTCAGGTTTAGCTTCAGTCTTAGCTTTTGGTGTATCAGATTTTGGTTCATAGCCGTAAATTCGGCGGTTGATCGATTTTTTAACCTTGCCGTCCTTTTCGTAGGTTCGGTCTTCATCTTCGCTAACTTTAAACCAAGCAGTGCAGCCAACTGTTTTTTCGAGTAAAACTGCAAAGTCTGCCAAGTTTTTAATTTGCTGGATTTTCTCACGAATCTTTTGCTTAATATTTTCGTCTTCTTGATTGTGAACTAAAATCTTGCGTACAGTATCAATTGAGATTCGGCGAGTATCGGGAGTGTGCAACCAAAGCCGCGCGCGGTCTTCGGCTGAATCATTTTCAACAAAGATTTCCGCGTAAGGCTTGTCATCATGCTTATCGATTTTAGTTTTAGTGATTTTCACTTCATGCACGCCAAATTCGAAATAACCGCTTTCTTTTGTTTCTTCTGGTGTAATTGTGATGCTTTTGAGTTCTTCCTGATTCATAAAATCCTTTCATTAAAATAATAATTTTTCTACTTCTTGTTCAACCAAGGCGAGAGCAGATTGTTCGAAATAAATCGCTCGTTGAATTTCTTTCTCGAGATCCTTACGGTTAAGCTCGAAGATCAAGAGTTCAAGCTGTGGGGCAAGAGCGAAAGAGTCTGAATACATTGCAAAATAAAGTCTTTCGAGTTTTTCATTAACTGCAAAGTATTGAATAATCTGCTGTTTGTATTCACTAGGTGGTTGCTGTTCGTAAAACGCGCGAACTTGTTTCCAGTTATCCAAACATTTAATTTCTACAGCTTCAGTGATTTCGCCTTTTTTATCTGCAATCTCGCCATCTGGTGAACAAATGATATTTTCGTTAATGTCCGATTGCCAAACCCGACCTTCGATAATTTCTTTGCCAAGTTTTTGGGCAACTTTTTCGCGTGCTTCTTCTTCGAGAATTTCACCACGAAGGGCGGCGGAATATTTGCGACCGTTCAAACGATCTGCGTAATCATTTTCATTGATTGGTTTTGCGATTCGTTCAGCGATTAACTTATAAATCGCATCGCCAAGCTCAACTTCACACTCTTTTTTCTCAACTTCAGCTTCGCCAATCAAGTCTTTAAGTTCTTGAATCGTTAAGTTTTTCGGTTGGCCTTTTTGATTCAAAGGAATCTCAACTTTTAACTTTTCTGCAAGTTCTAACCATTCAGATTTTAAAACGGTTCGAGGTGTGCCAAATTCCTTAGCTTTACTTCCGGAAATCTTACCTTCCCGAAAGTGCAACCACTCATCTGATCGTTGTTCAAGGTTTAAGATTTTCATTTCAATTTACCTTTCAATTCGTCCTTAATTTTAATTAACTCTGCGATCACTTCGTTATTACCTTTAAATTGGTTAACTCCTTTTACAAAATTGTCTTGAAGTTCTTTGAGGTTTTTTGAAGCTTTGAGTTTAGCGATAAGTTCTCTCGAATTATCTTTAACTTCTTTTTGCTGCTCCTGCTCATCTTTATATAAAAATTTATAGCCGACTGTATCACTTCGATTAAGATCTCGACCAAACATTTTACCAAGATGTTCAACTGCATCTTTAATTGCATAAGATTTAGCAGCAGGGGCGGCTAACTGAACCGCATTATTTTTGATATTCGCAAGATCTGCAGCAGATTTTCCAGCGTTAGTTTGGAGTGGACTTGCGCCGACTCCATCATGAAAGCTCCACTCGCCAGTGATTGGGCTTCTATAATGAACCCGAACTGCTACACAAACGCTCTGTGCAAGCTGTGAAATGCTTAAAATTTCAATTCGCCACTCCTGAAAAATCATATCAAGCAACATTTCAATCTTATCGATTGGAAGATACTTAACATTTTTTGCGGTAGGGTGATTTTTAAGCCACTTAGTGTTTACGGGGCTGTTTAAAACAGTTTTCAATCGAGCTGAATCTTTTATCTCTTCAATTCTAACTTCGTTATTTACATATTTAACTAAACCGTTCATAGCTATAATCCTGCGCTCCTATACATATCTTGAGTATTTTCATATTGTTCAGTTTCAGACTCAAGGTTGTAATAACCGTGAGCGAATTCCTCAAAATCATCTGTTAATATTTCATCTACATTAAGTTGTGTATGATAACCGTTTACTTCTGGATCATCAACCCAGCTAAACCACTCATTTTCAGCGACAAGCGCGTAAAAATCGTTTAAAATCTCTTCTTCAGTTCTTCCGTTAATTATTTTTTTCATATTATCTCCTTGGTTGTTGGTTAGTTCATAAATTTCAAGTATCTTCCACTCGTATAAGCAACCCAAGCTCTCAAGCCTTGTGATTTATAAATCTGATAAGCATATCGCACGTTCAGTTCCGGATTTTCACGATTTGGCTTATTGTGAATCGAATTGATTTGGAACAAACCCGAATCGTTTGAACCGTTGCTGTTCATGTTTAGGGCGTTTGGGTTGCAACTGCTTTCCGCCATCATAATTGCTAGCATAACCTCAACGTTCCAGTCATATCGTTCAATCAAATTTCGAAACTCTTCGCACCGATTCGCAACCTTTGAACTCGCAATAACAGGGCGAGGGCGAGGCGAAACCTCCACAGTTTCGCGCTGGCTTGATTGTTGAACCGCAGCTTCGACTTTTGGCACCGGAACGCTTTTGGCTACTTTTTTACGTTTAAATTTTGAACTGTTTCCGCAATTTTATCGTTCTGAATTTTAGCATTGTTTTCGCCGTGTTTCATTCCGAGATAGAAAGCCACACCAGCCACAATTGCTGTATAGATAACAATTGTTTTAACAGTTTCAATAATTTTCTTGTAATTTACTTTTTTCAAATTTTTCATAGTTTTTTCTCCTTGTTTTTGTTTTGTTGGTTTGAGTTCAATTTTAGAGTTCTTGATTTTTTCAAGCTCTTTTTCAAACTCGGTTTCATTAATATTTTGCATAATAATTTACTCCTTTTTAGTGAGCGGTTAAAGCCGAAGAGTTAGGAGGGGAAAATCTTCTTTCTTCAGCTCGAATCGCTCACTAAAGGTTATAATTTGAAGTTTCCTAATCTAATTGCTAAGGCTCTATATTATTACTGATTAGCTCGCTTTCGAAAGGGAAGACTTCTATTAAATAATTGCCAGATTGTTAAGTTTCGCATTTGAAGGTTTTGCTAGTCCTCAGAGGTGATCTATACGAAATCGCCTCAGTTGGAGCAACAAAAATATCCCTGCAGAATCGTACTACTGCAGGGATATAAAAAAGACTGCTTCATTTGTATAAAGCAGTTAATTCTCAGATTGGTGACCTCACGGGGAATCGAACCCCGATTGCAAGGATGAGAACCTTGTGTCCTAACCGTTAGACGATGAGGCCAATGTTTTAATTTTATCAAATTCAACCCAAAAAGTCAATTATAGTTTTAAAAACAAAGCCTATGTATTTTAGGGTTACTTTTCGTTTGCCTTATTTGAAATTATTTCAATAGCTTCAGTCAATAAGTTTAACTCTTTTAAAGAAATATCACCAAAGGTTTCTTCACACCATTTAACTAGAATTTGCTGCCGAATGTTCAGTTTTTCTTTACCTAGTTTTGTAATTTCAATTTCACGAATTCGCTTATCTTTCTGTGAATTTTTCTTTAAAATAAAATTTTTCTCTTCCATTTTAGCTAAAACTCGTGAAATATAAGCCTTATCAACACCTATTTCTTTAGAGATTTCATCTTGCGGAGCAGAAGAATTGCAAATCTTGGTTAAAATTGCAGCCTCGATAGCTGAAATATCATTTTTCGAAAGCTCACGTGTTGCATATTTTTGTGCCGAGCGATAAATTGTATTAATTTTTTGCAACAAATCAAGAATTTTTTCTTCCATAAAATAATTATACCAAATATTGTTGACTTTTACAACAATATTTTATACAATAGAGTAATCGTTGATAAATACAACTATTTTTATTAGGAGGAAGATGAAGAAATATTTTAGAAAAATAAAGCAAAATCGCGTGCTTCTAGCCACTTTATTTATAGTAAGTTTTATTCCTGTTATCTATGCTGGAACTTTTTTGGCATCAATCTGGGATCCTTATTCAAAAATCGAAAATCTAAAGATATCAGTAGTAAACGAAGATGAACCTGTCATTTTTAATGGTCAAAATATTGAACTTGGCAACAAAATTAGCAATAACCTTAAGCAATCAAGAACTTTAAACTGGCAGTTTACGGATTTAAAAACAGCCGAGAAAGATTTGACCGATGGCGACACTTTCATGATTGTGCATATTCCAAAAGATTTTTCGAAAAATTCAGTTAGTTTTTTGGGAGAAAATCCGCAAAAAGTGAATATTTCATTTAAAACAAATGTTTCGAAAAGTAAATCTGGCGAAGTGATTTCAACCAACGCCGCACAAAAACTGAGCGAACAGGTTCGAGCGCAAATTAGTGAAAACTACAGTAAGATTCTACTTTCTCAACTTTCGAATGTTCAAAACGGTTTTTCGAAAGCAGCGAGCGGTTCAGAACAAATTTCAAACGGGATTAGTAGTTTAGGCAATGGTTTAAATTCGGCAAATTCTGGAGCTATAAAACTAAAAAATGGCGCGGAAAAATTAAATTCAGCAAACCAGAAAATGGCCGAAGCGAGTAATAAACTTGCTTTTAGTGCAACCGAAATTTCAAATAAAACCAATCTTTTAAGCCAAAATAGCGAAAACTTACAAAAGGGATTACAAGATTTTTCGGCCAAAAGTGAAGAATTTTCGAATGGTTTAACCACACTAAATTCTGCGATAAGCGATAATTCTGATGCAAAAAATCAAAGTGAACACTTATTGGAATTAAATCAAAAAGTGGCAAAAATGCACATTTTAGCTGAACAAACTAATGATCAGAATATTAAAAATCTTGCCGATGAGTTGGCGATTTCGGCAAAAAATATTACCGCCGACGCTCAAAAAAATGCTAAAAAATCACAAAACTTGCAAACGCAATTTTCGCAAAAAATTGTTCCAGCTGCGCAAAGCTTAGCGCAAAATTCACGCAAAATACAAAATTCACACAACTTACTTCTGTCGGGCGAAAAACAGCTTTCAACTGGAGTTGCAACTTTCTCAACAAAAATGAACGAATTCAACACCAATGAACAAAAAATTCCTGAAAGTACAGCTCAACTTTTGGGCGGAATTAACACTTTAAATTCAGGAATGAACACACTAAATTCCGGCGCCACAAAACTACAAGATGGATCGAATCTATTAACTTCGCAACTTTCATCTGGTGCAGAAAAACTTTCGAAAATCAATTTCTCAGATGAATCTGCTAAAAATATCGCAACGCCAGTTAAAAGTGAAGTTTCAAATAATTCTGGAGATGCAACATACGGAAAAGCGATGGCTCCATATTTCATTGCATTAGGTTTGTTTGTTGGGGCAATTTCGTTTAATATTGCGTTTCCGATCCAAAATAAGCCAAAAAAGAATCGTTCAGCACTTAAATGGTGGCTTTCAAGAGTGGGGATTATGGCTGGCTTTGCCGGAGTTGAAACTCTAGTTCTCACAATTATTTTTAGTGGAATATTCAATATTTCACCTGCGGATATAAATTCTTTTGTTTTGAATTCTTATGTTTCGGCATTTTCATTCCTTTTGACTGTTCATGCATTAATGTTTGCTTTCGGCAGAGTTGGCCAGTTTGCTTCAATTGTTTTCATGATTTTACAGCTTGCAAGTAGCGGGGGAATGTTCCCAATTGCGACAACACCTCAATTTTTTCAAAACATGGCGCCATTTATGCCGCTTTACTATTCGCTAACTGCTTTCAGACAAGCAATATTAGGCGGATTATCTCAACCAATTTTCGAAAGCTCCATCTTTAGTTTGATTATTTTTGGTTTAATTTTTGGTGTTATAAGCTTATTGGCATATTACATCAAAATGAGTTCTAGCGAAAACAAAACTCTTTCTAGCAATAAAATTTAGTTTTGACTTTTTCTCAAAAAATTGTTATAATTAAAAGGTTAATAATCAATGTTGGGAGGCGCAAGCCGTTATTACCACAGAAAGGATAGAAATGGCAAAGAAAAAAGCCGACTTGATCGAAGAAGCTAAAGCTCTTGGGCTTGAAGTTTCTGAAAAAATGACAATTGCTCAAATTAATGAAGCAATCAAAGGTGCTAAAGCTGAAGAAATCGCAGAAGAAATTGTTGAAGCTGTAGAAGTAGCGGAAGCCGTAGAAGAATCAGTTGAAGCAGCTGAAATCGCTGAAGAAGTTGTTGAAGCTGTAGAAACAGAAGAAAAATTCGCAAAAAGCGGAAAACGCAGCAAAAAACACGCTGAAGAAGTTGCCGAAAAAGAAGCCAAAGAAGCTCGAAAAGCAGCAGGCGACACAACTCCATTAGATGGATCTGAAGCTGTTGTTAAAAAAGGTCCAAAACCAATTACTCGACCACGAATCGAACGACGAGGCAAAAAATACCAAGAAGTTGCGAAAAAAGTTGAAAAAGATACTGTTTACAACCTATCTGACGCTCTTAAACTTGCAACCGAAACAAACCCAGCTAAATTCGACGCTTCAGTTGAAATTCACGTTCGACTTGGTGTAGATCCACGACAAGCTGACCAGAATATTCGTTCAACAGTTATCTTGCCAAATGGAACCGGTAAAGATGTGAAAGTTGCTGTTTTCGCACCAGAAAGCGAACATAAAGCCGCAAAAGAAGCTGGCGCAAATATCGTTGGTGATGAAGAATTCTTGAAACAACTTGACAAAGAAGATCTTAACTTTGATGTTCTTATTGCAACTCCAGCATACATGCCAAAACTTGGTAAATACGCTCGTCTTCTTGGGCCACGCGGATTAATGCCAAATCCTAAAGCCGGAACAGTTGCCGCTGATGTTGCTAAAGCTGTTTCTGAAGCTAAAGCCGGAAAAGTTGAATACCGCGTTGACAAACAAGCGATTGTTCACCTTTCAGTTGGTAAAGTATCGTTTGGTGTAGAAAAACTTGAAGAAAACGCAAAAGCGTTCTTCGATAGTCTTGCTTCACAAAAACCATCTTCAATCAAAGGTGCTTACGTAAAGGGTGTTTCAGTTGCAACCTCACAAGGTCCAAGCATTAAAACAGAAAACCCAATTGCTTAATTTACTAACAAACATAAAGAATCTGCCAAACCGGCAGGTTCTTTTTATATAAAATGGAAAGAATCTTTGTGCTGTGATATAATATATCTATTATGCTAAAATTCTACAATACTCCTGATCGAAAAATAGAAGACTTCCAGCCAATTGACCCACAAAATGTTAAAATTTACACCTGCGGACCAACTGTTTATGCTACACCCCATATCGGTAATTGGGTTGCGTTTATTTATTGGGATATTTTGATTCGAACCTTACGCTTAAACGGCTACAATGTTACTCGCACAATGAATGTTACTGATGTTGGTCATCTGGTTAGTGATGAGGACGAAGGTGAAGATAAGCTCGAAAAAGGGGCACGCCGTGAAGGGAAGACAGCTTGGGAAATTGCAGAATTTTACACAGAAGAATTCTTGCGTGGAATACACGATCTTAATTTAATTCAGCCAGATCATCTTTCGAAAGCGACAGATTTTATCCCTGAGCAAATTGCTATTATTAAAGATCTTTCGAAAAAGGGCTTCACATACGAAACGAGCGACGGAATTTATTTCGATACAAGCAAGTTTCCTAAATATGCCGATTTTGCACATCTTGATTTAGAGAATCTAAAAGCGGGCGCTCGTGTTAACTTTAACCCCGAAAAGCGTAATTTAAGTGATTTTGCTCTCTGGAAATGGTCGCCGAAAGATCAAAAGCGTGATATGGAGTGGGAATTTCGCGGTCGAATGGGCTTCCCGGGTTGGCATTTAGAATGTTCAGCAATTGCAATTAATACTTTAGGTCAAACAATCGATATTCACACCGGTGGAATTGACCATATTCCAGTTCATCACACAGATGAAATTGCGCAAAGCGAAAGTTTTACGGGTAAGAAATTTGCTAACTACTGGCTCCACTGTAATCATATGACTAGTGAAGGACGAAAAATTTCAAAATCGCTACAAAATGGGTTTAGCTTAAACGACCTTCAAATAAGAGGTTTTTCTCCGTTAGACTTCAAAATGTTTGTCCTGCAAAGCCAGTACCAAACGGAAAGTAATTTTAGTTTCGAAAGTCTAAAAGCTGCGCAAAATAGGCTTAAAAACTGGCAAAATATTGCAAACTTGCGCTGGCAAATCGAAGGAAGTAAAGGTGAAATTCCAAGCCTTGCAAGTAAACAAATAATTCTTGAGCAAATTAACGACAACCTCGATACGCCAAAAGCGCTTGCAAAAATTGATGAAATTTTTGGTGAAATCTTAAAAGCAAACCCAGAAAAACTTAATCATCACAACCTTCAAGAACTTTTGGAGTTTATTGATGATCTTTTAGGTTTAAATCTGCTTGGTTCAACTCCTGATATTCCAGAAGAAATAAAGAAAAAAATTATCGAAAGAAACGCTGCCCGAGCTGAAAAAGACTGGGCAAAAAGCGATGAAATTCGTGACGAATTGCTTTCGAAAAATATTATTCTGCGCGATACTCCAAAGAAAAGTTTCTGGGAATATAAATAGTCCAATAAAAAATCAGCCTTTCGAAATTCGAGGCTGATTTTAATTTCTAGCTGATTTTCTTGAGAAGCTCAACAAGCCTTTCAGAGTTTTCTTCTCGTGAACGACGTTTTCGAGATTTCAATTGCTCTTGAACAAGAATCTTAGCACAAGCCGCAAGAGGAATTGCAAGAAGAGCACCCAAAAGTCCAAATGCATAAACACCAACTGTTAATGCTATAAAGATAATTAACGCTGAAAGCTGATTGTTTCGAGCTTGAACCATTGGCGAGATTACATTGTTTTCAACCTGCTGATAAATTAAGAAATAAGCTAAAAAGATCAAGCCGGCGGTAGGCAAATTCAACCCAATAATTAACGCCGAAAGCACTCCCGCAATTGTCGTTCCAACCATTGGAATCATGCCGAAAACAAATAGCAATACAGCAATTGGCGCTATTAGACTAATTGGAAAACCGAAAATCAATGCCAAAATTGCTGTCGCGATTGATCCACAAGTTGCGCTAATAGAACAAATTGTCACAATACTCGAGACATATCCCGAAACTGTACCATACATTCGCGAGAGGATTCGACGATGGTTTTTCTCAAGAATTTTATCAGTGTAAAACACTTTAAATATCTTATCGATCAAGTCTGGCCCCTCAACAAGCATCAAGAAAGCCATCGCAAGAACCATAAATAATGAAATTATCCAGCCAACAATCGAAGCGATACTTCCGAAAAATACATCGCCAAGTTTCGAAACCGAAGAGTTAATTGAGCGTGTTACAGAATCGACAGCCTGCGAAATCATCCCTTCAAGATGGTTTTCCGTAATAAATCTTCGTATCCCTGATTGCTCTCCTGTATAGTTTTGAACAATTTGCGGTAAATCTTTTGAAAAGTGCTTAACTTGGTCTGTGATGATTGGCGTAAGAACAGAAAATAGAGCACCAAAAATTAGCACAATTATAAGATACGCAACTGCAGTTGCACCGACACGATTCTTACTTGAGCCCGGCAAAATTTTTGCAATTTTTGCGACAGGTGAATTTAAGGCTAGTGCCAAAAAAGCTGCGATTATTATCATGATTAGGACATCTTTCGCAATCCATATTGCACCAGCCAATATAATAAATCCAAAAATCACAAGCCAAAAACGAATTAAAGTTTTTGTATCAATTTCAATTTTAACTTTCATAACTATAGTATAGCATATTTTTTATGTTTTCGAAAGTCGCGTTTTGTGATATAATATAGATCATGAAAAGTGAATTTTGGAAAAAAATTATCGAATCAACCGGCGAAGAAAATGGTCAAAAATTACCGTTTTTTTCATTAGCGCCAATGGAAGCCGTAACCGATGTGGTTTTTCGTCATGTCGTTTCGAAAGCTACTCGACCGGATGTTTATTATACCGAATTCACAAATTCTTCAAGCTTTGCTAGCCCAAAAGGAATTCATAACACACGCGGCCGCTTAACTTTTACGCCTGATGAGCAACCAATTATTGCGCAAATTTGGGGTTCGCGACCAGCCGACATTAAATTCATGTGCGAAAAATTACCCGAGCTTGGATATCAAGCAATTGATATTAATATGGGTTGCCCAGATAAGGCTGTTATTAAAAGTGGTGGCGGTAGTGATTTGATTCGAAATCCAGATCTTGCCAAAGAAATTATCGAAAGCGCAAAAGCAGGCGGTTTGCCAGTTTCAGTTAAAACACGCCTTGGCTTCTCGAGAGTGGAAGAATGGCATGACTGGCTAAAATTCTTACTTGAACAAAAAATCGAAGTTTTAACTATTCACTTACGAACAAAAAAAGAAATGAGTAAAGTTCCGGCACATTTTGAATTAATTCCTGAAATTCTCAAATTGCGCGACGAAATTGCGCCAAACACTTTAATTCAAATTAACGGCGATATAAAATCTCGCGCGCAAGGGCTTGAACTTTGGCGAAAATATCCAAAAATTGATGGAATTATGATTGGTCGGGGCGTTTTCGAAAACCCATTTTGTTTCGAAAAAAAACCACTAGAAACCGCTCGAACCTCAAGTGATTATTTAGATTTGCTTGAGCTTCAACTTGATTTGTTCGAAAAATATTCTCGCGAGCTTGAAAAACGCCGTTTTGAACCGTTAAAACGTTTCTTTAAAATTTATGTTCGTGAATTTGCTGGCGCTAGTGATTTACGTGCTAAATTGATGGAAACTAAAACAGTTGATGAAGTTCGCGAAATTTTGAAGGACTTTCGAAATGCCGCGCAAAAATAACAAGAAAAAAATTAAGTTTGAACGTTTCGAAATACAACTTTCGAGTTCGAAAAAGAAACGGTATCCCTCAAAACTTGAAGCTGAACGAGCTGCAGAATATTTAATGGCTCTGGATTTTTCGCTCGAATTAAAAGTCTATCAAGATTTGGACGGCGGCTGGTATTTAACAAAACAAATTTAATTTTTAAATTTAATGATTTTTTAAGCTTTTTATGCTAAACTATTATTATGGATAAAAAAGTTATTGTTTACTCAACAAGCTGGTGTGGCTTTTGCTCTGCCGAAAAAGATTGGCTTGAACACAACGGTGTAAAATTCGAAGATAAAGATATCGAAGAAGATACTGAAGCTCGCGATGAGCTCCTTACAAAAATGGGCGGGGAATTCCGCGGTGTGCCAGTGACAGATATAAATGGCGAAATTGTACTCGGTTTTGATCGTGCGAAGCTTTCAAAACTACTAGACATTAAACGATTTTAAAAAAGGCGTATCTACCGCCTTTTTTGTTTTGCTGTTTTTTGGATTTTTTTAGCGATTATTGCAAGAATCTTAATCATAGCAACAAACGCCAAGCCAACCAAAATATCAAATATAAAAATCAATATGACAAGTATTGGCATTCGCAAGAAAGAACCTTTAAAACCACCAAATTTAGTATTAATAATATTATAAAATCTTATATCAGCAATCCAGGAAAGTAAATAAATCGAAAGCGTGTTTTTCGAAATAAATTGAATAACTGTATTAAAGATTTTATTTTTAATAGTAATTTTTGAATTTAAAATAGTCAAAAACAAAAATGTTGAAACAAGAACAATACCTAAAAATCCCCATTCTGGGCAAAAGGTTTTAGAGGAAATAATTCGAACTAATAAAGTATTAAAAATAATTGCAAAAAATAAACCGATTTTATATTTATTTTTAATTTTATGGTTTTTAGTTTCGCCGTACTTTCGAATAAACATACCAATAAAATAATATAAGAATGGCCAAATAACCACCCAGTGATTTGGTGCAGCTTTTCGTAAATAATCAGGAACCTGCATTCCTAAAAAGCTATCAAATACCACTAATGTCATTGGGGCAGTAACTAAAAATAAGCATCCACCTATTGCTAGTAGCTGATTTTTCTTGGTTTTTAAGCTCTCGAAAGCCGCATTTAACATTGGTGACATTAAATATAAACCGATATACATATTCACATACCAGCTATAGTGGTTAAAAGTGAAGAGATTTTCGAAAAACACACGAATAAGCCCAAAACCATGAGCCTGTTTATCTGTGATCGTTAAAACCATAACTGCCGCAGCGTAATATCCAACCACTCGCAATAAATTTGTAAAAAATTTTTTGCTGTATTTAGCATTTTTCATTAAATATCCAGTTGCAATCAAGAATAACGGAACACAAGCCATCGCAACACTCCAAATAAAGGTTGCAAAAAACATTAATGGCGACCCAGATGGTAAACCATAATAGCCCGTTCTATTGAAAAAATGAACAAGTACAACTAAAAATACAGCCAAAACTTTAATTAGGTCGATATTAAGATTTCGCTTTTGATTTTTTTCGCTCATATTACCAAATATTATATCACTCTCTACCTTAAAATAACAGTTACTTTTCACCAATCTTAACCACGGTAAAATCTTTTTGCGTCGATTTCATTGCTTCTCGAAAATAGTTATCGTGACTCACAAAAACAATTGCGCCAGAATATTTTTTAAGCGCGCGTTCTAGTTCTTCAATACTCGGTAAATCAAGGTGTGAAGTTGGTTCGTCTAAAACTAGAATTTGTGGATCATTCGAAAGCATTTTAATTAACTGAAAACGCGCTTTTTGGCCACCTGAAAGTTCACGAATTGGCGTATCGAAATCTTGAGAAGAGAAGAGATATTGATGTAGAATTCGATAAATTTTTTCTTCAGTTATTGAAAGATTCTGGTCAAGAAAAACTTTTTCAACCGCGTCTTTTAACTTCATATCAAAAAAATCTGCGCTAATTTCTTGCTGATAAATTCCAACATTAACCGTATCATCGAGAAAGATTTCACCATCGTAAATTTCAGCCTTTTCATTTTGTGAACCAAAAATCGTTTTAATCAAACTAGTTTTTCCGGCACCATTTCGACCAAAAATCTCTAGAATTCCGCCAACTTTTAAATCAAAATTAACATTTTCGAAAAGAATTTTTGCGCCATTTTTTCCTTCAAGCGCATCGTCGAGCGAACCATAACCGAGTGCCAAATTCTCAGCCTTAACCAAACTTCGCACCGAGCGAGTTTCTTGGTTATTAATTCCAATTTTAACATTTTTAGCCTTAAGTTTTTGATACGATTTTGCAACTTTAAAATCAAGATTTTCAACATTTTGCTGATCAATCCAAAAACTCGGTTTTTTAATCTCTTCAAGTTGTTCAAGTTCTTCGCGCGCTTTTTCTTCAAGCCTTTTAAAACGCCGAATCGTATCCGGATCGCGCGCTTTTTCTTTCATGCGCTGATATTCTTTTGCTTTATCTTTTAAGTTCGAAATACGCCGTTGAACACTTTCGAAATCACGAATTTGGTTTGTCGTTGAAAACATATTGGCGCGTAAATAATCGTCATAATTTCCTTTAAAAATATAACTTTTGCCGTCGCGAATTTCAATAATTCTATCAACTTCAGAAAGCACATCGCGGTCGTGAGTAATTACCAAAACCGCTTCTTTTGAGTTTTTCATCCAGTTTAAAAATCGGTTTTTCGCGTGCGAATCCATAAAGTTCGTCGGCTCATCAACCAAGGCCAAATCAGCGTTTGAATGAATTATTTTAATCGTATCAACCAAACGTTTTTGTCCGCCTGATAGCGTTTTCATTTTGCGATTTTCGAAACCCTCCAAACCAAAATCACGAAGTTCAGCCTTAATTTTATCTTCAACAAAGTGAAAATTCTTTTCTTGAAAGCGGTTTAAGGCATCGGTGTATTTTTCAATTAAAGCCATGTTTTCGCCCATTTTTTCAGGAAGCTCGCGCAAAAGTTTCGAAAGGTGCGCATATTCTGGCAAGTCATTCAAGATGAAGTTTAAAACCGTTTGTTCGCCAACATTTGAATATTCCTGCTGAGTGCTAGCAACAACCGAACCTTTTCGAAAAATAATTTCACCCGAAAAATCTTGGTCAAAACCAAGTAAAATCGCAAAAAGCGTAGATTTACCAATCCCGTTTCGTCCAATTAAACCAACTTTTTCGCCTTCATTAATACTAAAATCTACATCTTGAAGAAGCTGTTTATCGCCAAAAGATTTTTCGTTAATTTTAACGCTAAGAATCATAATTATTTCTTTATTTTTTGCTTGAGTTTTTCGAACCAGTTTTGTGGTTCTTGCTTTTTCTTCTCGATTACAAAATTATAAATTTCTTCAAATTTCGAAATTGTAAAATTCAAATCATGCTTTTTAATAATTTCAAGGCCATTTTTCGAAAACTCTTTAGCAAGTTTTTTGTCATCAAGAATTTTTGAAATACTTTCAGCAATTTGATTAACATTGTCGGTTTCGCACAAAAATCCGTTCACGCCATCTTGGCAGATTTCTTTAACCGCACCAACATCGACGCCAATCACAGGCTTGCCACAAGCGGCCGCCTCAAGAAAGACGATTCCTTGAGTTTCGGTTGGACTAGCAGAAACAAACACAGTTGCCGCACGGTGAAAATTCACCAAATCTTCACCAAGTTGCGTCCCCATAAAATGAACGTTTTTCGAAATACCAAGCTTGTAAACCAAATTTTCGAGATTTTGACGGTCGGTTCCATCGCCAACAATCACGAGCTGAGCTTTTTTATTATTTTTTAGGACTTCATTAAATGCTAAAACTAGAGTTGAAATATGCTTTTCAGCATCAACTCGACCAATATTCATAATAATTGGCAAATTGTGTGGCAAATTAAACCGCTTAAAGAATTCTTTTGGTGGTTTTGTAGGAGTAAATCGACTCAAATCAATCCCGTTCGAAACGGCTTCAATTGGCATTTTGGCTTTTTCGGGATTTTTAAAATGGCGCTCAATCGCCTGGCGAGTTGGCATTGTGGCGTAATCCGCCTGAAGCGCAAACCGTTTAGTGTAAAGCAAAACCGTGCGATTGATAATTGGTGAAAGTGGAGCAAGCATTTTTAAATTATCAAAAAGGTTTTCGGGGCTAGAATGGTTAGTAATTACCACTGGGATATTATGCCTTCGCGCGTAATCAATCATTGCTTGACCAACAAAAAGTTGCAACTGAATATGCGCGACATCTGGAGTAAAGTTATTTTCTTTGCAGAATTTGCGGATTTCAAGAATTGGCAAGAGTGAAAGTCGATAACCATTGTGAAGATAAATTCGCGGAACAGTAATTCGACCGCCAGCAATTTTACGCGGCTCCGGTAAAGTTTCGGTTTGATTTGGGTAAAAAGGGAAGTTTGTCGAGCTCAAACGAACTACACGATAGCCGTCGATCTCTTCGATGTAATATTCACCCGTTTGACTTGGCGCAAAAACCACAACTTCGTGCCCACGCGCCGTCATTTGTTCAGCCAAGTTTTTCGAAAAAACTGAAATTCCGTTAATCATTGGCCAAAATAAGTCAGAAGCAATTGCAATTTTCATAAGCTTGATTATACCAGATTTCACCAGAGAAATCAATTTTCGAAAAAAGTTTAAGCTTGTAAGTTTTAAAGAGCCATGTTTAAATTTATTCATAACTTTTAAGTTTGCATTTTGATATAGAAAGAAGTGATTCATATGTTCGAAAAATCTGTTTTCGAAAACCTTAAATCTACTCGCGACCGAGCTTATCAAGCAGTTAGGTTTGCGAGAGAAGAAAAAGATCGTTCCGGCAAAGAACTCTCTAAGATTCGCGAAAAGCTGAATGATGTTTGGGCGAAAGTTGATTCCGCAAAAAATAAGAAAAACCAAGAGTGGAACTTGATTAGTTCTGTTCAAACTCAAATTGACCGCGAATGGGAAGTCTACAAAGATTTAAAAAATTCAACCTCGCGAGATATTGATTACGTCAAATCACAACAAGAACACTATCATGAAGAATCACAACGACTCTTCAAACAAGCAAGTGATGCTTATAATTATGGTGATAAATCAATGGCGCCATATTATTCAGCTCAAGCTAAAGAAGCACGCGAAAATCGCAATTATTGGTCTGGAGAGGTTCGAAGATTGATTGACTACACAAGGAGCATTCAAAAACCAACCAACAGTGTAAACCGAACAGCTTTTAATGTTGCTCGTGATGAACTTTACAGAGCTAAAGAAGAATATTCAAAAATCAAACAAGAGTTTGATGAAGCAAAAGAAATTCACGAAAATAATTTAAATAACTTTAATCGTTGTAAAGATGAACTCGGTCAGGCCAAAAAAGCAGTCGATGATTATCGTATTGCTGGACAAAAAGAGTCAGAGCGAATTAAAACCGAAAACGATAATCGTTGGGCAGAATTAGAACGAATTGCACAAGAAGCAGAGCTGAAGTATGCAGAAAAAGGTCGCCGATTACAATATAGTGAAGGTTCCATAAGTGTTGAGGTCAAGTCTGGTTATGATAGAAGACATCATTGTGTGACTACAGATATACTAGTTATAGATCATACTCCAGAAAAAGGGCGACATCTGCATCTCGTAATTGATGAGGATGGAAAAGAAATTTATCGCCACACAAAAAACAATAAGCATAGAATTTAGCTTTTTACTTCTTTTTTCACCAGTCCGTATGTTATAATATCAACATACGGATTTTATTATGCCAGAGAAAAAGATTTTTGAAAACACTCTAGAAAAACTTATTGAAGATTGGAATAACACTAGCGGTGCTAATTTTTCGAAGGTTGCAGAATATGGACTTCATTCTTATACTTACGCAAATGATATTTTTAAGGAAATACAAACGATTTCGAAAAAAGAAAAAATAACACAAAACGATTTTGAACATCTTAAAAATCTTTTAGAAAAGCAAATTGAGCTTTATTCGAGCCTAGAATTTAAAGCTGAAATTTATCGCCAAGCTGCTACAAAAATTGATAGAATTAAAGATAGGTTCGAAAGCGATGAGGATTTTGACTTGGAGGATGTAGGCGGAGATTTACTTTGTAATTTTCTAATAGCCTATAGTGAAACTATTTACGAAAAAGATCCTATTATAGAGGAGATCGGCGAGATCGGTGCGGATATGGAGTGGGGAAACGCTAATCTAGAAGATTGGAACAGAATTCTTAAAGAACTTAAGCCAAAACTATCAGCTAAATTAACTAGGCCAAACTTTAAAAACTAGCCTTTTTAAAGCTGGTCTTTTATGGTTACATATATTTTTTCATTTAACCCTTGACTTATACTGAAAAATATGTTATTATTCATGACGGTGATAGGTAACTCTATAGAACATTAAAAATCTATTTCTTTTTTATTGTTCTATTTTTATTTTTTTGTAGAGGTTTTATTATGAAAATTAAAAAATTCACTTTGACATCAGCAGCTATTCTAGCATCTTTCGCACTTGGCGGAGTGGCATTTGCAGACCAGGAAGCTCCAGCGCCAGCACCTGCAACTCCTGCAGTAACTGCGCCTGAAGCAATGACTACTACAGTAACCCCCGCAACAGAAATTGCGACTCCTGCGGCTGAAACTCCAAAAGTCGAAAACAAAGCGACTGAAATCACAAAATCTGGGGATGAAATTACAGTAAAAAACCCAGAAGTGAAAATTGAACAGCCAAATGGAAATGGGTTATATTCTCCTTTTAAGGTAGAGTATAAAAACATCAAATTTGCCGATGATATGGTAATTAACGAAGGTGATAAAGTTATTTTCACTTTACCACAAGAAGTAAAACTCCAAACAAGTTATACGTTTGATGTTTTCAACCCTGAAAAAACAGTAGTTGGTAAGGCAACGGCTAACGCAAGTGATGGTAAGATTGTTACCGTATTTAATAACTATTTCAAGACTCATCCACTTAATAAGCAAATGAGCCTAGAATTAGATACAAGTTGGACGGATAAGGTTAAACCAGGTAAGCCAGTAACTGCTAACTTTAATGGTACGCTAGTGACTGTAAATATTGGTGAAAACCAAGAAATCGGAAAAGATGAGTTACTCTCTAAATGGGGATCTCAAGACAAAGATGATCCTACTGTGATTAATTGGACCGCACGTATCAATTATGCAAAGCGTGTGCTGAACTATGTAACAATTATTGACAAAATGAGTGAGAACCAAAAACTTGTTGATGATTATTTTGAAGTTAAGAGCATTGAAAGTTTAGATCCTTGGATTGACAAGGGTTCTGCTATGGACTTGGTAAAATCTATCAGTAAGTCAGATCATGGTTTTGAGATCAAAATGGATCGCTTAGATCACATGATCTACGTTTACTACAAGACTAAACTTGTAAATGCTGTTAAGGATTCAACTAATCCTACTAACACAATCGAACTAAAAGCTGAGTCAGACGGTGCTATTTCATATATGAAGATTCAGCTTGTCGGTGGTCGTGGTGACGCGTCTGGTGAAAATAAACCAGAGACGCCAAAGGTTCCAGAAAAACCTAAGACTCCGGAAAAACCAAAAACTCCGGAGAAACCAAAGGTTCCGGAAAAACCAAAAACTCCGGATAAACCTAAAGTTCCGGAGAAACCAAAGACTCCGGATAAACCTAAAGTTCCGGAGAAACCAAAGACTCCAGAAAAGCCTAAAACTCCGGAACCTAAGAAAGTTCAAAAACAAGAAACTGTCAAGGTTCCAGTTAAATATCCTACTGTGGCTCAAAAAACCAGCAGTAAAACATTACCACATACTGGTGAATCTAGCTCTAAATTTGCAGCCTTCATTGGCGGAGTACTAACTACTTTTGCAGTATTTCTTGGTTTAAAAGCCAAAAACACTAAAAAAGAAACTGAGTAAACATTCAGTTTAAGCACATTCTTCTATCACCAAATTATCGCCCTGAAAAGGGTGATTTTTTATTTCTTAATTTCGAAAAACCCTTTTAAGCAAACTTCAAGCTAATTCCAAGCCAAAATTAAGACCGTTTCGTTATAATAAATTGTGAAAGTTAAAAAAGAAAGGAATTTATGAATTTTATCAAACGAGCATGGCTTCATCTGAAAGCCAAAAAAGGTAAAACTGGCTTGCTAATCCTGATAAACTCGGCGATTTTGGTCTTTGTGATGAGTGGACTCACCATTAAATCGGCGGCAGATGCAGCAATTCAGAACGCTAAAAACGAAGCAGGCGCGAGCATTACGCTTCAAGTCAATCGCGAATCGATGATGAAGAAAAATCAATCGAGTAGCAGTTCAAATTCGAACGAACCACCAAAAATGGAAATGACACCAATTTCATTTTCGGTAGCACAAAAAATTGCTAAAATGAACGGTGTAAAAAGTTATTCATTCATTTCAACCATAACAGCAAGCGCAGGAAGTGGAATTAAAGCAATTTCTTCAAGCGAAAGCTCGAGCAGTTCAAATTCGAACGATTCAAAACAATTTGGTGGTCGCGGCCCAGAAATTCAAGGAGATTTCACAGTTGCTGGCGTAAATGCAACTTCAACTTATAGCGAATTCACCAAAAGCACAAACACGATAACTTCGGGCGCAGGAATTACAAGTTCAACTAGCGATAACGAAGCCGTAATCGAAGAAAGCCTTGCGAGTGCAAATAATCTTAAAGTTGGTTCAACTTTCGAAATCACCACAACAGTGAATAGTGAAACGAAAACCTTCAAGCTAAAAGTTGTAGGAATTTACAAATCGAGCGCAAGCATTGATTCAGTGCAAGTTCGAAATACCGCAATGAACCCTTCGAATAAAATCTTTGTAAATCTTGCAACCGCAAACACGATGAAAGGAACAAGCGACACGGTTGACTCAGCAGTATTTAATATTTCGAACCCTGAAAATCTCTCAAACTTCGCGAGTGAAGCCAAGGGCGGAATCGACACCTCAAAATATCAAATCGTAACTAGCGACGAAATTTACAAACAAATGCTTCAACCGCTAAATAACGTTTCAACATTTGCACAAAATATCGTAATTCTCGTGGCAATTGCCGGTGCAGTAATCTTAACCCTAATCGTAATTTTAAGCATTCGTGAAAGGCGTTATGAAATTGGCGTTTTGATGAGCCTTGGTGAGTCACGATTGAAAATTATCGGTCAATTCTTCATTGAACTTCTCGCTGTAAGTGGAGTTTCGATTTTTATCGCAAGCGTTGCTGGAAATTTTGTCGGAAACGCAATCGGTAGCCAATTGTTGGCTCAACAGAATTCTTCAAGCTCTTCACAAATGGAACGAGGCGGACCTGGTGGTGCTGGTGGACCTGGTGAGATGAATTCTTCAGACTCGAGTGAAAGTAAATCAAGCGACGGTGAAAATTCGAACAATTCAAGCAGTTCAACAAGCAAATCTGGCGGAAATTCGAAACGGCACAAACCACAAGGAATGGGTGGTCCAATGGGTGAAATGATGGGAACTATGGGCGGTTCGGCTGAAATTGACAAACTCGACATCAAACAAAGCCCAGCCGACATCGCAAAACTTGGCGGAATTGCAATTCTCATCACGTTTATTTCAACAATTTTGGCAAGTATTAGTATTGTTAAACTTAAACCAAAAGAAATTTTAACAAATTAGGAGGCGAATGCTAGAAGTAGAAAATTTAAGTTATTGGTATCAAAATCGAGACGATTTCCTTTTCGAAAACGAGAATCTACAGTTCGAAAAAGGCAAGGTTTATGCGATTTTGGGTCAATCGGGGAGCGGGAAAACCACTTTTCTCTCGCTCCTGGCGGGGCTAGATTCCCCAAAAGAAGGTAAAATTAAATTAAACGGTAAAACGATTGAAAAGATTGGCTTAACAAACTTTCGAAAAAGCAAAGTTTCTACAATTTTTCAAGCGTATAACCTTTTACCTTATATGACTGCACGACAAAACGTGCAAACCGCGCTGGAAATTTCAGGCAAAAATTCAGCAAAAAATATCGAAGGCCTTTTTGAAGAAGCGGGAATTTCGAAAGATTTAATCGACAAACCAGTTTCGCGACTTTCGGGCGGACAGCAACAACGCGTTGCAATTGTGCGCGCGCTAGCAACTGGCAACGAGATTATTATTGCCGATGAGCCAACTGGAAACCTTGACGAAAAAACTACTGGTGAAATTGTAAAAATCTTTAAAAAAATCGCACACCAAAATGATAAAATTGTAATTATCGTGACGCATGAACGCGAAGTTGCAGCAGAATCAGATGTAGTTTTTGAACTCAAAAAGCGCAAATTCAATAAAGTTGAGGCGATTGCATAGAAAAACACTTTCGAAATCTTCAACCCACCCCTCAATAAAGATTTCGAAAGTAAAAACTAAATAAAACTCATTTTCTCCACCAAAAGCTCGAATCTAACAGGTTCGGGCTTTTATTTGCACAAAATTATTTAAAGTGGTAAAATATATTAAGCTTATGAAGAATTTAGTAATCGTAGAGAGCCCAGCCAAGGCGAAAACTATCGAAAAATATCTCGGTAAAGATTTTACAGTAATGTCCAGCGTTGGACACATTCGCCAAATTGCTAAAAAAAATAAAGCCGGCGGGCGACCAATTGAAACAAATAATAAATATAAAATTACTTTTGAAGTTGATCCAGGAAAAAAGAAAGTTGTGAGCGAACTTCGAAAAGCCGTGAAGGCGGCAGATGAAGTCTGGCTCGCAACCGATGAAGACCGCGAAGGGGAAGCGATTGCTTGGCACCTTTGCGACGTCTTAAAATTAAACCCCGAAACAACCAAGCGGATCGTTTTTCACGAAATTACAAAATCCGCAATCGAGAATGCGATTAAAAATCCGCGAAAAATCGACATGAAAATGGTCGAAGCTCAACAAACTCGCCAAACTTTGGACTGGTTAGTTGGTTTTGACTTAAGCCCAGTTGTGTGGCGAAAAGTTCCAGGCGGAAAAAGTGCCGGTCGCGTGCAAAGCCCAGCAGTAAGATTGCTTGTAGAACGTGAACGTGAAATTGAAAAATTTGGTGCAAAAAGTTCGTTTAAAATTACGGGCGAATTTATCGTGCCAAATTCTGGCGAAATTCTAAAAGCCGAACTTAACAAAAAATTCGAAACCGAAAAAGCTGCAACCGATTTTCTTGAAAACCTAAAAACGGCGAGTTTTAAAGTTGCAAGCGTTTCGAAAACTCCCGGTACTCGCAACCCGAGCGCGCCTTTTACAACTTCAACACTTCAACAAGAAGCTAACGCAAGGCTCGGTTTTTCAGCTAAAAGCACAATGGCGGCGGCACAAAAACTCTATCAATCTGGTAAAATCACCTATATGCGAACCGACAGCGTGAATTTGAGTAGTTTGGCAATTACTTCAAGCGCAGATTTTATTAAGAAAAAATTTGGTGAAAAATACCATAAAGCACGAAAATTCACTACAAAATCAGCGGGGGCACAAGAGGCACACGAAGCCATTCGACCAACAAAAATTGAAAACGAAAAAGTTTCTACTAGCCAAGATTTGCAGAAAATCTATACATTGATTCGCAACCGAACGCTCGCTAGCCAAATGGCGCCAGCACAAATCGAAAAAACTACTGTTAAAATTGAAATTTCGAACCAAGAATATTATTTTGAGGCAAAAGGCGAAGTTGTTGTTTTTGATGGGTTCTTAAAAGTTTATTCAAGTAGCAAAAAAGACGAATTCCTACCAGAGCTCGCCAATGGTGATAGTTTGAATTTTAACGAAATTATTGCGAAAGAAGTTTTCTCGCGCCCACCAGCACGCTACAGTGAAGGTTCACTTGTGAAAAAACTCGAAGATTTAGGAATTGGTCGCCCTTCAACTTACGCCACAATTTTGGACACGATTCAAGCACGTGGCTACGCCGCAAAAGGTGAAGGCGAAGGTAAACCTCGCGACGTAATTCAAATTTCACTTTCGAAAAATGAAATCAACCGAGAAGTTGTTCAAGAAAAAACCGGCTCTACTAAAGGTAAACTCCTCCCAACAGCAAGTGGAGAAGTTTTAAGCGATTTTCTGAACGACTATTTCAATCAAGTTGTAGATTATGGCTGGACGGCAAATCTTGAAAATGACTTCGATAAAATTGCCGTTGGTGATGAAAATCGGCTTGAAGTTCTTGATAATTTTTATAAGCCTTTTCATAAGTTAATCATGGAATCCGGCGAGATTGATCGCAACGCTGTGGCGCCTGCTCGCGAGCTCGGAATTGATCCAAAAACTGGCCGAAAAGTTTTTGCACGCTTTGGTCGTTTTGGTCCAATGATTCAGTTGGGTGACAATAAAGTTGAGGGCGAAGAGGTTAAATTTGCACCAATGCCTGCCGGTGAAAAAATCGAAACCGTCTCGCTTGAAAACGCACTAAAAATGTTCCTTCTTCCGCGCCGCGTAGGAAAAACTGCCGACGGCAAAGAGATTACTTCGAACATTGGTCAATATGGCCCTTACATTAAGGTTGAAAATACTTTCGTAAGCATCAAACCGATGTCACCGTTTGAAATTACCGAAACCGAGGCGCAAATGCTTTATGAAGAAAAACTAAAAGCTGACGAGAAAAAAGTGCTTAAAAAGTTTAAAAATGGAATTAAAATTTCTCGTGGTGGATTTGGTCGAAAATATATCGCCGACGACGAGGTTAAGGCGCTACTACCAAAAGATTTAGATATTGAAAAAATTACCGAAAAACAAGCAAGTGAATTAATTGAAGTTGCAAAATCACGAAAATCTGGCAAAAAAACCACAACTAGAAAATCAACTAAGCGAAAAACAACTTCGAAAAATACTAAAAAATCCGTTTCGAAAACGAAAAAATCTGAAAAATAGCAGTTAATATTTTATTATAAGCGCAAGCATAATGACATAAAAGTTTAAAAAATAAATTTTTATGTCATTTTTTATTGTTTTTTACAATTTTGTGGTATAATATAAATAAAGAAGAGATAAATGGTATTGACAAGTCGTAAGTATTATTTATAAATAATACTTCGTTTTTATAGTAATATTAATTTTAACAAGGGAATTATGGAACAAGAAAATCAGATTCAGAACGAAAAAGTCCAATTAATTCAAACGGTTATTTCGAATGCTCTGCAAATTATTGACCAGCCACGAGAACGCGAAATAATTAACCGCCGCTTTGGGCTTGGCGAAAAAAAGCAAACACTTGAACAAATTGGTGAAAAGCTCGACATTACTCGCGAGCGTGTTCGACAGCTCGAGAAGGCTGCACTTATTCGACTAAAAATTGCTGCCGAAAAGGGTAATATTGAACATTTAGCCGAAATCGAGAAAAGCATTATTCGAAATCTCGCCGAAGTTGGACGAATTTCAAAAACAAAAGAACTCGTTGAAAAAACTATTGAATCTGAAGCTAACGATAATCAAATTTTTAACTTTTTATTCATTGCTGAAATTAGCTCAAAATTAGTGCTAGTGCAAGAAAACGACAAATATCGTAGCGCAATTGCTAATGCAGAATACGGTGATGAACGAAAAATTAAAAAATCAATCGATGAAATTGTCAATATCATCAAAAAGAACAAAAGTCCAATGACATTAGATCAACTCGATGAACAGTTGAGCTATGAACATCCAAGCCAAATTAACGCAATTGCCGGAATTTCGAAACTTCTTGCAACGCTAAATGGTCTTTGGGGTCTAGAAAAATGGCCAGCGGTAAATCCAAAAAATATTCGTGATAAAATTTTTGTGATTTTAGAATCTCACAAAGAACCAATGCATTTTTCGGAAATCGCAGAAGAAATTCGAAAGAGCGATTTTAGCCGAAAATCTGTTACAACTCAAGCAATCCATAACGAACTAATCAAGGACAAACGCTTCGTTTTGATTGGTCGCGGAATTTACGCCCTTGACACCTGGGGCTTTAAACGTGGAACTGTTGCTGATATTATTACAGCTGTTTTGCGTGAAGCCGGTGAACCACTTTATCGTGACGAAATCGTTAAACGCGTACTCGAGAAACGCAAAGTTAAAGAAACAACTGTTTTATTAAACCTTCAAAGCAAAAAAGAATTCAAGCGCGTCGCAAAAGCAACCTACGCTTTAGCAGAAGAAGCTTAAAACAAATAAATCGCTCGTTTTTGAGCGATTTTCTTTTTCGAAAAACAGAAAAAAGCATAACCGCCATCTTGATTTTTTTACAGTTTTATGCTATTATTTAAACACTATGATGGCATTTTTTTCAATCTTATTTAACCCTTTCGTCTGGCTAACTATCGTAGCGATTTTAGCTTTTCTAACTTGGCAAAATTACAAAAAAATCGATAAACTCAACGTCATGAATACTGACAGTGTTCTTTTGGCGCTTGAGATTCCAAAAACGAATGACAAATCTGAACTTGCCGCCGAACAGCTCCTTGCTAGCTTGCACGGGATTTTGCGTGATTCAACTGAGTTAAAAAATAACAACGGCGTTCAAGAACATTTAAGTTTCGAAATTGTGTCCGTTAACGGTGCAATTCGTTTTTATGTTTGGATGCCACGAACTTTGCAAAGTTTTGTTGAAGGGCAGATCTATTCGCAATATCCAACAGTCCAAATTTATGAAGCAAAAGAGGATTACACGGCAAATTCTGAGAATAAACACGTTATTTATTCTACCGAAATCGATCTGATTGAAAACGAAGCCTTACCAATCAAAACTTTTGATGGTTTTGAAGTTGACCCGCTAGCTGGAATCACCGGAACACTCGCCAAACTCGACGGAACAAACGACCAGCTTTGGATTCAAGTTTTGGCGCGACCGGTTGCAGATGAATGGCATAAAAAATCAGATGAATGGGTTAAGAAAGTTAAAGCTGGAAAGAAAAGTTTTAAGCTAGATTGGGAATATATCTTAAAAATATTTGAAGCTCTTTGGACTCCGCCAGAAGGTTCAGGTGACACTAAAAGTGAACCGTCCGACCGTGATAAAACTCGTATTTCGAAAGCCGAAGAAAAAGCCACAAAACTTGGTTATCAAGTTAAAATTCGCTTAGCTTATTTGGGTGAAGATGAAAACACCGCAAGACTTCAAATTCAAGCCTTAACCGGAACATTCAAACAGTTCAACAGTACAAACCTAAACGGTTTTAAATCTTCAAATTCTTCGCTCGATAAAGATAGAATTCGAGATTTTCAGTCGCGAATCTTCTTTGACGATGGTTATATTTTAAATATTCAGGAGCTCGCAAGTATTTGGCACTTACCACACACTAATGTGGAAACGCCAAATATTGTTTGGGCTTCAAGCAAAACTGCTGAACCACCTTCAAAACTACCAATATTGAATGGTGACCGCGCACATGACGAAAATATTTCAGCTTTCGGTTTAACTAACTTCCGCGGAATTAATCATCAGTTCGGAATGCTTCGTCGCGACCGTTCGCGCCACCTTTATATTATTGGTCAAACGGGAACCGGAAAATCTGGATCGCTTGAACTTTTGGCGCTTTCAGATATTTTTCATGGTGAAGGTTATGCGATTATTGACCCGCACGGCGATTTTGCGCAAAACAATATGCGCTTTATTCCTGAACACCGCCTAAAAGATGTGATTTATTTCAACCCAAGCGACACTGAATTTCCACTTGGATTCAACCCGCTCGAAGTCACCGATCCGAGCCGAAAATCAAATATTTCTTCCGAGGTGATCGGTGTTTTGAAGCGTATGTTTGGCGACTCTTGGGGTCCACGACTTGAATACATTTTGCGTTTTACACTTCTTGCACTTCTTGATCGGCCAGAAACAACAATGCTCGACATTTCACGTATGTTGACTGATGGTGATTTTCGAAAAGAAACACTAACTTACTGTAAAGATGATTCCGTGCTACAATTCTGGAAAAAGGAATTTGGTCAATGGGGTGAAAAGCAGGTGAATGAAGCTATTGCGCCGATCTTAAATAAGGTTGGAGCTTTCACGGCTAATCCTATTATTCGAAACATTATTGGTCAACCAAAATCAACCTTTAATATTCGCCAAATCATGGATGAAGGTAAAATCTTGGTTGTAAATCTTTCGAAAGGTTTGATTGGTGAAGACAACGCCTCAGTCCTCGGTTCTTTCTTGGTGACAAAAATTCAGCTCGCAGCTCAATCGCGCGCCGACATTGAACGGCTTGAAGATCGCCGACCATTCCATCTTTATGTTGACGAGTTCCAAAACTTTGCCACCGATTCTTTCGCGGTGATTCTTTCAGAAATTCGAAAATACGGCTTGACGCTAACCGTTGCTAACCAATATGTTTCACAAATGACCGACAGCGTTAAAAATGCAGTCTTCGGAAACGTTGGTTCGATTATCTCGTTCCGTGTTTCGGTTGAAGACGCACCAATTTTGGCCGAACAATTTAAGCCACAATTCGACGCTTCAGACTTAATGAGCTTGAATAACCGCCACTTCGTGATGACAATGATTATTAATGGTGAAAAATCAACGCCATTTAGTGCGACAACTTTAACTTTGCCAAAACCTTTTAACGATCTAAGTGCGAAAATTATCGAAAACACTCGCCGCAATTACAGTACGCCACGTGCCGTAATCGAACAACGAATTCGTGATATTTTAGTTCCACCAAAAGAACTAATGACAAAAGCCTGGGCTGAACGCAACGGTGTAGAATTTTCGAAAAAAGTTGAAGAAAACGTGTTTGCACCAGTAAAAAATCAGGGGATTCGAAAACAAAATCCTCAGAATCGAAAACCGGCAGTGAATCCACAAAATTTCGCACCAGCCCAGCCAATGCTTGGCGCAACAAAGGTTGATTTCTCACAAGCACCAATTAATGCTAAAAAAATCAGTCCAAATTCTGCCGAGCAAAAAGAACCAAGTTTAGGCTTGAAAGATTTATCGAAAGCGTTTGCAGAAAAAGGAATTGAAATTCCGCAAGCTTCAAAAAGACGCCGAAAACCACGAACAAAAAGTGTTAAACCACAACCACGCAACAAACAAGAAAGTGAGAGCAATTTAAAAATTGAGCACTAATTTTGCAAATATTTAACGAAAAACGATTGTCGCAAAATTGTATTCAAGAAGAAAGGACAGAAATGGATAAAGAAAAGATTATAGAAGTTAAAAATCTTGTAAAAGTTTATCGTGATGGAAACACATTTTTTAAAGCATTAAATGGGGTTTCGTTCAGCATTAATCAAGGTGAAAGCGTAGCAATTATTGGAAAATCCGGTAGTGGAAAATCAACTTTAATGCACCTTTTGGCAGCACTCGATAAACCAAACGAAGGTGAAGTTTTCATTGATGGGCAAAATATTGCTAAAATGAAAAAACGCAACTTAAACAAACTTCGAAACCAAACTTTTGGCTTTGTTTTTCAACAATTCTTTATGAATCCAAAAGATACAGTTTTACAAAATGTAATTTTGCCACTAAAAATTACCGGAATTAGCTCAAGAAAGCGCAAAGAAATCGCGTTAAAGGCTCTCGAAGCAGTTGAGTTAACCGACAAAGCTAAAAATAAAGCCTCAAATCTTTCTGGTGGACAAAAACAACGCGTTTGTGTAGCGCGAGCAATCGTGAACTCGCCAAAAATTATTTTTGCAGATGAACCAACCGGAAACCTCGATTCAAAAACAAGCGCAAAAGTTGAAGATTTACTTTTTGGCTTAAACAGAGAAAAGGGAATTACTTTAGTGATTGTAACCCACGATGAAGCTTTAGCGCAAAAATGCGATCGCCAAATTCGAATTCAAGATGGTCAAATTATTTCGAAAGGAGAAAACTAATGAAATTTTTAGATATGATTGGAACTTCAGCTTCAAATTTGTGGCGAAATAAGGGTCGCACCTTTTTAACGATTATTGCCGTTTGTATCGGTTCATTTACGATTGCATTAACTTCTGCGGTAAATATGGGTGTAAACGATTATATTCAACGCCAGCTTTCGGTTTTTAGTGAAGATTCAATACTTTATTTTAATCCAAAACAAGAAGCTACTACCTTTGGCCCAAAAGAATATAAAGATGGAAGTAAACAAGTTAATCCAAGATTTTCGCAAGCAACTTTAAATTTAAAAGATGTCGAGAAAATCAACAAAATTCCTAACGTTAAAAAAGCAGCTTTATATGACTTTATAACTCCTGACTACGTTCAATATAAAGACGGCAAAAAACTTACAATCACAACAGTTATCGTTGAAGCAGATGGCCAAAAATATAACTTTGATTTCTTGGCGGGTAAAAAAGCTGTAAATCGTGGCGAGATTACGATTTCGCAAGATTACCTTGAGCCTATGGGCTTTAAAGACGCTCAAAGCGCAATCGGTAAAGAGCTAAACGTTCAAATCGCGGACACTTTAACAGGTGAGAAAAAAATCTTTACTCAAAAAATTACGGGTGTAACAGCTAAAAGCTTAATTCAATCTGCAATGGTTACGGTTAGTCGCCCAAGCTATGATGATTTTTACGCATTTCAGTCTAAAAGCACACCAAAAGAAGTTAAAGATAGTAGTTTTGTAGTTTTAGCACAAGTTAACGGTGAAGTTTCTAAAGAAAAACTAGACCAAATTAAAAAAGATGCTGAAAAAGCAGGCTATTCAGCAAGTACAGCTAAAGATCAAGTCGAAACAATCATGAACGTAGTTAATGGGATTACTGGTTCATTGATTGTATTTGGTGCAATTGCTCTTCTTGCGGCTAGTTTTGGAATTATCAACACGCTTTATATGAGCGTGCGTGAACGAACTCGTGAAATCGGCTTAATGAAAGCAATGGGACTCTCAAACGGAAAAATCTTTCAATTGTTTAGCATTGAAGCAATTTTAATTGGCGTCCTTGGTTCGATTTTAGGAATTCTGCTCGCCCAAGGCGCAGGAAATGCACTCAACCACGTTGCAATGGAAAGCTTCTTAAAAGGAATGGATGGATTCACACTAACTAAATTCACACTGCAAAATAACACAATCATAACTATAACTATCGCCATTGTAGCCTTTTTGGCCGGCGCTCTGCCGTCACGAAGTGCAAGTAAAAAAGACCCAATCGAAGCTTTGAGATACGAATAAATGGCTCGAAAACACCGCATTTCACAAAATTTCTTGCGTTCACCACGAATCGCACTAATGCTCGTTGGGCATAGTAATATTCGAAAACGCGATTTTACGCTAGATATTGGCGCTGGAAGCGGTGTTTTTACTTTTGCTCTTAGCAAGAAATCTGCGCAAGTTTTAGCGATTGAGTTTGATGGCGAAACTTTCAAAAAATTAAAAAACAACACTAAAAACCTTGAAAATGTTGAGGTTTTGCGTGCAGACTTTTTACATTTTAATCTTTCAAAACTACCTCAAAACTATAAAGTCTGTGCAAATATTCCATTTCATTTGAGCTCACCTATCATTCAAAAACTCACAAACGCTCAAAATTCGCCAAAAAGTATTTATTTAATTCTGCAAAAACAATTCGCGCGCAAGCTAATTGCCAGTGAACAAAATTTCACTTCAGCCTTGGGTGCGAAAACTTTTCCTTTTTTCGAAAATAAAATAAAGAAGCCCCTTCGTAAGACCGAATTCACGCCACCACCAGCCGTTGAAACCGTATTTTTCGAAATGAAACGGCGAGAAACTCCATTAATTTCGAAAGAAGAACAACCAATTTTTAACGATTTTATCGATAAGATGTTCGCCACTCCAGAATTTTACAAAAAACATTGCGGTTTGAAATTTAAAACCAAAAAACCGAGCGAATTAAAGGGTGAAGACTGGGTTGAAATCTGGCAATTTAGTAAAAATTTTGATAGAATGGAGTAATTATGGCACGAAAAATTAAGTTTGAAACAGTTAAGTTTGATAAAATTGCCCCTGGCGGACAAGCTTTGGGAACGCTCGAATCGGGCAAAAAAATCTTTGCGTGGGGTGTTTTGCCGGGCGAAACCGCCAAAGTTCAAATCACCAAAAATAAATCAAGTTTTGCTGAAGGTTTTGCGGTTGAAATTTTCGAAAAATCGGCCGAAAGAATTGAACCAAAAGATAGCGAAAGTTTTCTTTCAACCAGCCCGTGGCAGATTTTTAATTTTGATTTTGAACAAAAAACCAAGCAAGAGCTAATCCTTGAAAGTTTCCGCCAAGAAAAAATTGAGTTAAAAAATCAAGAAGAATTTTATTCTGACGGAAAAATTTTTGAATACCGCAATAAGGTGGAATTTTCGTTTTGGTGGGAAAAATCCGAACAAGATGAAAACGACGGTGAACTAAATTTGGCGTTCTTTAGACGCGGCGGAAAGGGAAAAATCCCAGTAAAAGGCACGAGTTTGGCGATGTCAGAAATCAATCAAGCTGGCCAAAAAGTACTTGAAATTTTGCGCGCTAGAAAAACACCAAGCCGAGATTTAAAAACTTTGTTGATTCGTGCTAATCAAAAGGGTGAAATATCAGCCCAACTCTATGTAAAAGATGAAAACTTTACAATTTTTAGTGAACAAGAACTTTCGAAGCTCAACTTTAAAAACTTCGAAATTATCTTTTCGAACCCAAAGTCACCAGCTAGCGTGATTACCAAAAGGCTTCAAAGCTCAACCGACCAGAAGCTACAAGATTCTGTGCTGGGAATTGATTTTAATTATGCAACGGAAAGCTTTTTTCAAATTAATTTGCCAGTTTACGAGCAAGCTTTGCGCGATATGCAAAAGTTCATCGACACATCAAAACCAACGGTTGACTTATACTCTGGCGTGGGTTCAATTGGACTTACAATTGGAGCAGGCAATTTAACCTTGGTGGAAATCAACGAATTTGCAGTGGATGAAATGCAAAAAAATATCAAAAAGCTAAATAGGGAAGAAACCGCAAAAGCCATCTTGGCGCCAAGCGAAAAAGCGCTGGAGTTTATCAAAAAAGGTTCAAACCTAATTGTTGACCCGCCAAGAGCCGGAATGAATCGCGAAGTTTGTGAGAAAATTCTCGAAATTGAGCCAGAAAAAGTAATTTATCTAAGTTGCAACCCAGCAACCCAAGCGCGTGATACGGCAATTTTGAGTAAAAAATACGAGATAACTTATGTGCGTGGATATAACTTTTTCCCACGAACACCTCACATTGAAAATCTAATTGTACTAAAACTAAAAAAATAACTCTCATCACGAGAGTTATTTTTATTGATTGGTTTAGAAAGATTTGATTATCCTTCTACGCAGTTAGCAACACCGTTTTCAGTGCGAACTGATACAACGATTGAGTTACCACCAACGATTTCACCGTCGTTGCCACATCGAGCTTGGTTTGAAACAACCATACTTCCAAGAGCAGTTGGTGCACCATGAGCGCCCGTTGCTGGTGTAACTGTATATACATTATTTGTTGATGGGTCGTTAAACCTTGAACCATTCACAGTAACGTAATTACCAATAAAGTTACCGTTTAAAGATCCTCCAGCCCAAGGCAATGCTCCTCGGTTGTTTGAAGTAAAGTCTGTAACTGCTGCGCGCAAGCGTGAAGCGTCGTTCTTTCGTTGTGTATCACGTTGCGATCGTTGCAATGCTGGCAATGCCAAGAACACCATCAAGAAGATAAGACCTGCAATGGCAAGCACAAGCACAACTTCGATGATTGTGAAACCTTTTTTATTGTTTTTGTTGATTAGGTTCATATGAAATTCCACCTTTCTAATGAACAATTATTATTAGTATTTTTATTTACGGTCTGTCCGTATGCAACCATTAAAGCACAAGCACAATCATTTTGCAAGGCTTTTTTAAGATTTTTTTAAGAATTCGGTGGTTTATATCTAAAAAATTATTGCATTAAAATTTTTTTATAAGAATAACGTTGCGCCGTGCGCCAAGAACCGATTGAATCGGAATTAAAACAACGAATCTCACCATCGCGGATTTCAGCAACCTCAACAAGAGCAGGGTTGTAAGAAACACGTTTTTTGTAATAACGAAGCTCATGGTCTTTAACATCGTGCCGACCCGGAAAAACCTCTAAAAATTGAACTTTTGCACGCTCAAAAAAGTAGTTTTCGAAACCACTTGGCGGAAAGAAATAGGCTGGTTTTAGATTCATTTTCGAAAGAATATATTGAATATCGCCCAAAGTTGCACGCGCTTCAACTGAAATAAACGCATAAACGCGACCTTTTTTGCTTTTAAAAATGGTAGCCTCGGCCGAATAACCAACCGGAAGATTGCGCGAAATAACTTCTTCAATCCCAAAGCTAACACCAAAATGTTTTTGCAAGAATTCTTCAAGATTTTTATCAGAATAAGCGTGATTTTCCATAAAAATATTTTAGCACACTTTCGAAAAAAATGGAAATATCTAAATAAGTTATGCTATAATCGAAAGTATGGATATTACGAAAGGCTTAAATAAAAATCAAAAAGAGGCGGTGGAAACTTTGAGCGGACCAATGCTAATTTTAGCAGGGGCGGGAAGCGGAAAAACCAAAACTTTAACACACCGAATTGCAAATTTGATTGCGCACGGCGTGGCGAGCGAAACGATTTTGGCGGTAACTTTCACCAATAAAGCCGCACGAGAAATGCGCGAGCGTTTGGCGGATTTACTTAACCGCGACGCGAACGACCGATTTTTTATGCCTTGGATGGGAACTTTTCACGGAATTTGCGTGAAGATTTTGCGCCTTAAAGGCGAAGCGATTGGCGTGGCACCAAATTTTGTGATTTATGATGAAGACGACCGACGAAGCTTGATTAAGAAAATCATGAAAGAGCTACAAATTGACGAAAAAAGCTTGAAACCACAAAGTGTTTCGAGCACGATTTCGAATGCAAAGAATCAACTTTTAACTGCAGAGGAATTTGCGAACGGCGCAAACTGGGGTTTTGAGCAGAAAGTTTCTGAGATTTTTTTGCGCTACGAAAAAGAACGAAACAAAGCGAATGCGCTAGATTTTGATGATTTGCTTTTCGAAACGGTAAAATTACTTCAGCAAAACAAAGAAATCCGCGAATTTTGGCAAAATAAATTTAATCATATCTTGATTGATGAGTACCAGGATACGAACGCGGCGCAATATGCGATTATTAAAATGATTGTGAATGCCGAGCGAAATATTTGCGTGGTTGGTGATGACTGGCAGAGCATTTATTCTTGGCGTGGTGCAGATTTTACGAATATTTTGAATTTCGAAAGAGATTACAAGGGTGCAAAAGTAATAAAACTGGAACAAAATTATCGTTCAACTGAGAATATTTTGAACGCCGCACACAACGTGATTTCGAAAAACCACAACCGAACCGATAAAAAACTCTTTACCGAACTCGGTAAAGGCGAACCCGTTTTGGTGCAAAGTGCGCGCGATGAAAGCGAAGAAGCGGCGAAAATTGCAGGCCAGATTTTCAGTTTTAAAACTGTTGGTGCACGAAAATTCAGCGATTTCGCGATCCTTTATCGTACAAATGCGCAAAGCTATAACTTCGAAAAAGCGATGATTCGGTATCAAATTCCGTATAAAATTTTTGGCGGAACACGCTTTTATGACCGCAAAGAAATTAAAGATATTTTGGCTTATTTGCGAGTGATTTATAATCCACTCGACCGTGTGGCTTTTGAGCGAATCGTGAATGTGCCGGCGCGCGGTTTGGGTGCGGTGAGCCTTTCGAAATTCTTGGACTGGCAAAGTTCGAATAGTTTGGATTTGATTTCAAGCTTACTTCAAGCTGGAGAACTTTCAACCTTAACTTCACGCGCACGAAATTCATTAGTAAATCTGGGCGAGATTTTTCGCGAATGCCAAATTTTAAGTGAAAATTCATCAAACCCGAGCGAAATTATTGAGAGAATTTTAGAGCGAACAAATTACGGTAAAAATGAAAAATTAACTGAAAATGAAGCAACTGAACGGAGTGAATATCTTTCAACCTTAGTAAGTGAAGCAAAAAATTACGCAGATTTGGCAAGCTTTTTGGAAGATGCTGCACTGATGAGTTCAACTGATGCAAAAAGTGGCGATGAAGTGAATTTAATGACTTTGCACGCCGCGAAAGGTTTGGAATTTCCAGTGGTATTTTTGGCGGGAATGGAAGAAGGGATTTTTCCGCACAGCCGAGTTTTTGACACTGGTGAAGATGATTTAGAAGAAGAACGCCGACTTTGCTATGTGGGAATGACACGCGCGCGAGAAGAATTAATTTTGAGCTATGCTGAATCGCGAGCTGTTTTTGGCCAACGAAATTATTCTAGTCCGAGCCGTTTTATTACTGATGCCGAGCTAGAGCTACCAAAAAAAGAATTTGGCGGTTGGAATGATTTTTCGAAAGAAGACGATTATAGTCAAGAGGTTAGTTTTGAAGAATTTGATGATTTTCATTCTGATGAATGCGGCTTACAAATTGGCGATCGTGTGAAAAGCCCCGCTTTTGGTGCCGGTATTGTTAAAGATATCGATGGATTGGCGGTTGAAATTGAGTTTGGCAACGGCAAAATTCGAAAACTAAACGCTGAATTTGCCCGCCTCGAAAAGCTCTAAAAATTTGACCTTTCGAATTTTATTTGCTATAATTGCTATTAATAATGCGAGTTTTACAACCTATTTATTTTTATAAAAAACAACTTTTAATTGCGGGATTTGCTTCGCTTGGATTTTTGCTTCTATTGAATATTTTTGCAGTTGTGGGCAAGAATTCCGCAAAAGCTACAGGGCAGGGAAACAAAATTTTAACTGTTTTTGAAAGTGGCCAAAAAACTTCATTCAAAACTAATGCAAAAACTGTTCGAGAAGCGCTTAAAGCACAAAAAATTAATTTCTCAAAAGAAGACAGTGTCGAGCCTGGGCTTGATGAAGAATTAACCGGCGCTGAATACAGCATTAATATTTACCGCGCAAAACCGGTAGTTATTGAAGACGGCGAACTAAAAACAAAAATTCTAACCGCAGCGCAAACCCCTCGTCAAATCGCCGAAAAAGCTGGCTTAAACGTTCATAATGAAGATAAGCTTGCTTTTGGGGAATCAGGAAACATCCTTGAAGACGGCTCAATAAATACACTAAAAATTACTCGTGCTAAAGAAATTTCTGTCGATCTATTTGGAAAAACCGAAAGTTTTCGAACACAAGCCAAAACTGTTGAGGATTTCTTGAAAGAAAAGAAAATCGTTCTTGGAAAAGATGATGGTATTTCGATTGACCTAAAAACTCAAATTGCGAATGGATTGAATTTTCGAATTTGGCGAAACGGCAAGCAAACTTTGACCGTTGAAGAGCCAACAGATTTCCAAACTGAAACAATTCAAGATGCTAATAAAGATTCTGGTTATAAAGAAATTAAAGAAGCTGGCGAAAAAGGTACCAAGAGCGTAACTTATGAAGTTGAAATGCAAAATGGTAAAGAAATCTCACGCAAAAAAATCAATGAAACCGAGATTAAGGCTGCTAAAAAACAAGTGGTGATTGTTGGAACAAAAACTAGCCTTCCTGCCGGATCACACACCGATTGGATGAGCGCGGCTGGAATTTCTGCTAGCGACCAAGGGTCGGCCAATGCAATCATTAGCCAAGAGTCTGGATGGCGAGTCAACGCAACCAATAGATCAAGTGGTGCTTATGGTATTCCACAAGCGTTGCCTGGTTCGAAAATGGCCTCAGCTGGAGCTGACTGGCAAACGAACCCAATTACACAGCTTAAATGGATGAACTCTTATGTGGTCGGCCGCTACGGAAGCTGGCAAAATGCATATGCCCATAAAAAATCAAAAGGCTGGTATTAGTGGCGAATTTAAACTTTAACCAGAAATCTAGTCAAAAAAAATCTAAAAAAAGAGAAAATTCAAATTTAAAAAATAATAAATCTCTCGGGCAGCACTGGTTGCGCGATAGATTTATTTTGGACGGAATCGCTGAAGAAGCCGAAATTAAAAACGGCGATTTCGTGCTTGAAATTGGCCCAGGCCTTGGAACACTAACATCTTCACTCTTAAGGTATGCTGGCGATGCGGGTGAGGTTCTTTCAATTGAGTTTGATGAAAACTTAGCAAAAAAACTACCAGCACAATTTCCAGGCAAGAATCTTACCGTTCAAAATGCGGATTTTTTAGATTTTGATCTTTCAAAACTACCGAAAAAATATAAAGTTGCCGCAAACGTGCCATATTACATTACTTCAAAAATTATCGAAAAACTACTTACAAGCGATAATAAACCAAGTGTTGCTGCGCTTTTAGTTCAAAAAGAAGTAGCTGAGCGAATTTGCGCAAAGCCTGGAGATTTAAGTATTCTAGCGATTGCCTCACAGATTTATGCAAATGCTGAGCTTGGCCAAATTGTTGAACGAGAGTTTTTTACGCCACCACCAAAAGTTGATTCTCAAGTGGTTATTTTAAAGGCTAGAGAACAAAATCTAATTGAAAAATTTAATCTCGAAAACAACTGCCAAGTTTCTGAAAAAGAATTCTTTCGAATCGTTAAAGCTGGTTTTGCAGCAAAACGTAAAAAAATTTCGAAAAGCTTGAGCGCTAATCTTGTAATTTCGAAAGAAAAATCTGCTGAAATTTTAGAAGCTTGTAAAATTTCGCCAGATCTACGCGCACAAGATTTAAAAATTAATGATTGGCTAAAAATTTCGAAATTATTTTTCAACCGATAAGTCTTTCTTGTCTCAATCTTTTTGTGTTCGCTGCTATTATATGATATAATTATAAGCAGTATGACAAAGAAAAAACTCTATATCACAACCGCAATTCCTTACGCAAATGGCGCGCCACATATTGGTAATGCGCTCGATTATTTAATTGCCGACATTTGGTCAAGATATCAACGACAACAGGGAAATGAAGTTCGTTTTCAAGTTGGGACAGACGAGCATGGAAATAAAATTGCTGAAAAAGCAGCCGAAAATGGCTTAACCCCACAAGAATATGTTGACGGAACTGTTCAAAATTTCAAAAATTTAATGGACAAAATGAAAACAACTTACACGGATTTTATCCGAACAACAGATTCGCATCACGTTGGAGCTTCACAATATATCTGGATGAAACTTCAGCCTTATATCTATAAAAATATTTACGAAGGCTGGTATTGTACAGGTTGTGAAAGCTTTTACACTGAGAAAGAAGTGGCCGAATCACATGGAGTTTGCCCAAACCACCAAAAACCTTTCGAAAGACTTTCGGAAGAAAACTATTATTTGCGAATTTCAGAATTTACTCCAAAAATTATTGAAGCGATTGAAACCGATCGAATGAAGATCGTTCCAGAATATCGTAAGAAAGAATTTTTAAACTTTCTGAAGGGTGGACTTGAAGATGTTTCAATTTCACGACCAAAAAAGAATCTAACCTGGGGAATTCCAGTCCCTGGTGACCCAGAACAAATTATGTATGTTTGGATTGACGCCCTAGCAAATTACCTAACCGTTATTGGCTATCCTGACATTCCTGAATGGGAAGATTTCTGGCCTGCAAACGTACAAGTTATTGGTAAAGATATTTTGCGTTTTCATGCTGGAATTTGGCCAGCAATGCTACTCGGTCTTGGATTACCTCTACCTAAAACTCTGTTAGTTCATGGTCACATTTCAAGCAACGGTGTAAAAATGAGTAAATCTATCGGAAATGTGGTTGATCCAAATGAAATTATCGATAATTACGGATTGGACGCTTTTCGATATTACTTCTCGCGCCACGTCGCCACTCAAGATGATGGTGATTTCACTTGGGAGAAATTCGAAAATGCTTACAATAACGAACTAGGTAATGATTTAGGAAACTTGGCCTCACGCGTAGCAAACATGGTTAAACGCTATCAATCTGGCGTGATTGGCGAAATTCCTCGCGATGAACACGACCGCCACACCTACAACAGCTATATGAAAGGCTTAGAATTCAATAAAGCTATTGATGAAGCTTGGGGATTGGTTCGCGCACACAATCAATATATCGAAGGTGTAAAACCTTGGGAGATTGCTAAAAAAGCAAAAGAAGATAAAGATGAAGAAAATCACTTAGCGGAAGTTCTTGCGCACTCAGTTTCAGGGCTTCTTCAGATTGGTGAAATGCTTAAACCTTTCATGCCTGATACAGCCGAAAAACTCCAAACAATTTTTGGTAGCGGTGTAATTCGTGATGAAGAGATTGGATTACTTTTCCCAAAGATTTATATTAAAACTGAAGATCCGCGTGCCGCAAAAATTACAGCAGCACAAAATAAGCAGCAATCTAAAAAATAACCAAAGAACCTCGGCTCAATGCTGAGGTTTCAACTTTTCGAAAGGATAAAATGAAAATTATTGATTCGCATTGTCATATTCACGACAAAAATTTCCCAATTTCGCAAGATGAAGTTTTTGAAAATATGCAAAACGCTAAAATTTCGAAAGCAATTTGCATTGGTGAAAATCTTGAAAACTCAAAACTTGCAGTCGATTTCGCAATCGAAAATTCTCATAAAATTGAGCTTTTCTCAGCAATTGGCGTTCATCCACATGAAGCAGAAAAATATGATCCAAAAGAGTTAATTGCAGAGCTTGAACAGCTTTCGAAAAAACCAAAAGTTGTAGCAATTGGTGAAATTGGGCTTGATTATTTTTATGAAAATTCAAATCGTGAAGCACAAAAAACGCTTTTTAAAGCACAGCTTAAACTTGCGCAAAAATTAAATTTACCAGTGAGTTTCCATGTTCGTGAAGCTTTTGAAGATTTTTGGCCAATTTTTGATGAAGTTTCGAAAAACGGTAAAATTAGTGGCGTTTTACACTCTTTTACAGATTCGAAAGAGAATTTGAATGAAGCTCTAAAACGAGATTTATTCGTTGGTGTGAATGGTATTTCTACTTTTGTAAAAAAGCCGGAAGAGCTAGAAATGTTTGCCAATATTCCACTTTCGAAAACTTTGATTGAAACAGATTCGCCGTTCTTAGCGCCAAAAGGCAAACGTGGAAAGCCGAATCAACCTGCATTTTCAAAATTAGTGGTTGAAGATTTAGCAGAAAAACGACAAATTTCAGTCGAAGAAATCGCCAAAATTACGTCTAAAAACACTGAAGAGTTATTCAATATCTAACATCGTCACCTTATTGACAAATGTATAAAAATATGATACAATCTAAACATATTTAGAGGCAAAAAATGAACAATTCTGACAAAAGTTTGTACCAAATTCCATATTCTTCAGAAGCTCCCAAAGAGCCAGCTTTAGAAAAACCAAGAATAAAGATTGCCTATGACCTACCAAAGCAGATGCCTTTAAAACCCGTTAAACAGATTCAAAAGACCGCTTTACTGCAAAGAAAGGGAACGCAACAAGTTAATATTTTCGATGAGATGTTCGCAAAAAGTGCACAAATTTTATATCTTCGAAATATTGCAGAAGAAGAAATTAGAAATACGCACTTTAAATATACTAGAAAATCTTTCCTAAAAAAAGCAAAAAAACACGAAAGCAACCAGCTTTATTATAAATATCTCTTCAATCAGTTCAAGAAAAATCCACAAGATATTTCTCGAGCGTTAATTAATCTTGAAAGCAAAGTTGGCGCACAAATTTTTGGGCCAATCTTACATGGAACTCGACGCGAATTCTTTGTGTTAGATCACAATTCCTGGATTTATCACGAAGAATGGATTGACGGAAAGCGAAAAGTCCATCAAAATACAACCAGATACGAACTTCGAAAAGATCAAGTGATAAAAGTAGAGGCTGGACCGCATTATTTTGAATTAAAAGGCGCTGAACTTCGAAACTTTCATCACGCAGTTCAAAACTATTACCAAAACGTTTCAAGAATCGTTTATGGAAAGTAGCTTGAGAGTTTGAAATTCTCGAATAAGTGTGCTATAATTATTTAGAATTGTTTTATTTTTTAACGAAAGGAAATAGATGGCTAAACATAAAAGTTGGCACGGAGCGGACCGCAAACGAGCTTTGCGCGCAAAGCTAAAAATCGAAAAACGCCGCGAAGCAAAACGCCGCGAACGAATCGCAGCAGCTTTGGCCGCAAAATAATTTTTAAAAAATCGCTTTTTCGAATGAGCGGTTTTTTATTTTAGTTTTTTTCTGCTTGCTTTTTAGTGAGAAATATGATATAATTACAAAATCTATTCGATTTTCGAAAGAAAAAACACTTTGGAGGTGGAAAAATGAAAATTAAGGATAGAGGTATTTTAAACGTTATGCAAAAGATTTCAAATGACGAATGGTCGTTTTATTTCTTACATGATCTAGGTTTAGATCAACAGGGTAAAATCGCATTGTGGCTTTCAAATTTGACAAAACAAGACGACACAGTCTTAGATATGTCACCAGATGACATCATGGAAAAAGCTTGTGTTGCGTTGCTTTTTGATGAAAAAACCGATAAGGTTATCGCTTCTGCCTCAATGATGAAACCGCAACTGAATTCTTTTCGCCAGTATCTTGGTGAAATTGGTTCAATGTTCACGCTGGAAAATTATCAAAATCAAGGTTGCGCTAGCTACTTGGTTCATAAAATTGATGAATGGGCTGAAACTCAACCTAAAATTGATGGTGCCTATGCATTCTTAAATACAAAATCACCGCGCTCATTTGTAGTGAATGGTTACGACGGCGAAATTTTAAAAGACGAAAAGGTTTTGAACGCTGCGGAAATCGTTCCAGCTTACGCATTCAATCTTTGCCGAACAATTTGCCGAGATCAACGCGCGATCTACTTAATGGATCTTGAGCTTCAAAAAAAGGAGCTAAACTTAAGCATTGAAGCATTTAATTCTCAAGAAGAAGGATTTAGTGAAGTTAAGCAATCGTGCCTAAAGACTTTAACTGAAATAAACACCATCCTCGATAAAGCAAAAAAACAGCGCGCAGAAAAATTCAGTGATTATATCAGAAAGGTGCATTTGAAAATTTTTGAGCATAACTTGAAAGGCAATTCTGAGGATTCAGATTACTATACAGAAGTTCATAATAAAATTATTAATTTTTATTACCAGAACTTCAAAAATAATTTGCACTGCTGTGATGTGGTGGTTGCAAAATTATATTAAAACAGAGCGAGTTAAATACTCGCTTTTTTATTGATTTTTGAAAGTGATTATGTTAAACTATTTACATTAAGGAAGTGGGCTATGTTTAACTTAAAAAATATTTTTAACGAAAAATCGGGAGAAAAAGTTTCGAAAAATACTTCGAGTAGTTTTTTGGGCGATGGAAAAGCAATTTTAGACGCCGTAGATGACGGCGTTTTAGCTGTTGATCAAAAAGGTAATATCTTAGCTATTAATCCAGCTGCGGAACAAATTACTGGCTGGAGTGGAAGCGATGCGGCTGGGTTGGTTTTTAACTCAGTTCTAAAAATCACTAACAACGATGGCGCTGAAATGCTGGATATTTCAAATCCAGTTAATCGCGTTTTACGAACTAACGAAAACTTTACAACTCGAGATTTATTCATTAAAACTCAGAGCGGAAAAATCACACCAATCTTTTTGGCAGTTAATTCGATCGGGGGGTCTAATTCTGGAGTGGTTGTGGTCTTTCGTGATATTTCGAAAGAACTAAGCGACAACCGAGAACAAGCTGAATTTATTTCAACCGCTAGCCACGAAATGCGAACTCCAGTTGCAAGCATCGAAGGATATCTTGGGCTTGCCTTAAACCCGGCAACCGCCACAATTGATGCTCGTGCAAAATCTTTTCTTGAAAAAGCGCATGAGAACACTCAACATCTTGGACAACTATTTCAAGATTTATTAGATATTACAAAAGCAGAAGACGGTCGATTAAAAAACGAACCCGTTGTTTTAGATGCAACAGAATTTGCACGAGACATCTGGGAAGGGTTAAAACCGAAAGCCGAAAACAAAGGGTTGGAATACATTTTCATGCCAGACCATAATGCAACTGGCGAAAAGACAATCATGCCAGTTTTCTTTATTCATGCAGACCGCGACCATTTGCATGAAGTTTTAAATAATTTATTCGAAAATGCAATTAAATATACACCTAGCGGAACAGTTGCCGTAAACGTAACTGGTGACAACGATAGTGTTCAAATTTCTGTTAAAGACAGTGGAATTGGTATTCCCGCTGAAGACCTTCCGCACTTGTTCCAAAAATTTTATCGTGTAGATAATTCTGAAACGCGTGAAATTAATGGCACAGGGCTAGGCTTATTCCTATCAAGAAAATTAACCGAATCAATTGGCGGCAAATTAACCGTTGAAAGCGAATATAAAAAGGGAAGTATTTTTACTGTGAAACTACCCCGAATCACTCGCGAAAACGCCGAGTCTTTAAAGGCTAAAGAAGATGCTAAAAAATCCGAAGAACATCAAAAAATCGAACAAAAGCGCAATCAGCGCGAAATTGAAGAAGCCGATCGCGACATTAACGCGATTCTTCAAGATGAAACAATGGAGCATCCAAACATCGAAATAGTAAACAATCAACCCACTACAGCCCTAACTGAACCTACCACTCCGGAAAATCCTAAGGAGACCGAAAACCTCCAAATTCAACCTATGCAAACTCAGGAAGTTTTATCAATTCCTACTATTCAAGCAGTCTCGCAACCACAAGAACCGGCGCAGTCAATACAGTCAGTTCCTCAACCCGTTCAGTCAGCCCAACCTACTCAACCAATCACGCAAAATGTAGCTCAAGCTCAAACTCAACAGGCATATAACCAACAAACCACACAGACGATTCAGCAAACTAGCACATCAGCGGCTAGCCAAAATTTTTCACAAATGAATCCGGTAAACACTCCAGTTCAGCCGACTTTAAACGACATTGAACGAATGAAGATCGAATACGCCCAAAAGATGATGGCTCAAAGACAAAAGTAAGCTTAAAAAGTATAGATTTTTTATAAAAATAGTAGTATAATAGGAGCAATATGACAAAAATTTTACTAGTAGAAGATGATAAAAGTTTGCGTGAGATTTATGGTGTTCGGCTCTTGGCTGAAGGCTATGATATTGTCTCAGCCGGAGACGGTGAAGAAGCTTTAGCGATGGCTATTAAAGAACGTCCAGATTTAATTGTTAGTGACGTTATGATGCCAAAAATTTCTGGATTCGATATGCTTGATATTTTAAGGTCAACAACCGAGACCCGCAATATTAAGGTTATTATGATGACAGCACTCTCCAGCGAAGATCAACGAAGAAGAGGGGAAGCTCTTGGTGCTGATAGATATTTAGTTAAGTCTCAAGTTGGTATTGAAGATGTTGTTCGAACGGTTCATGACGTTCTTCAAGACGGTCATTTAACTGTAGAACAAAGAACCGCCCAAAAGCAAGCAGTAACCACAAACATCCAACAAAATAATCCAGTTCAGCAAAATAATTTTACAGCTACACCCTCTGCACCCGTTCAGCCTATAACACAGGCTGCATCAGCCCAACCACTACAGGCGCCTGTTCGAGCAGCAGCTCCAAGCTTAGCTCAATTTGAGCGAGAACGACCAGCTCCTGCTGGGTTTGTGAACCAACAACCCCAACCTATGCCGGACACTACAGTGCGGCCAATTCAACCAGTTAGTCGTCCTGCAACAGCTAATTCACCTGTGCAAACCCCAACCCTAACAGCTCATCCCACTACAGTAAACACCCAAGCACCAAGAAGCATTGAAGCTCCTACACACCCGATTAGCGATTTTGTCAACCAGCCTCATACGGTACCATCACCGGTTCAACAAGAGACTGTTCAATCTGTGGCTGGAGAGAGAGTAGTTCAACCACTAGAGCCGCTCAATAAAACTGATGAAGAAAATCTCGCTTCGCAAATTAACGATATCCTAAATAGTGGAAATAGTGAAACTTTTTCAAATTCAAATATACAACAACCTCCTTTTGGAGCTCAATAAACCGTGGATAAAAAAACAGAACGCTTAAATAAATTCCTAGCTTTACAGCTGGGAATTTCGCGTAGACAAGCAGATGAACTTATCGAAAAAGGCAAAATCTCAATAAACGGAAAAGCCGTAAAGCTGGGAGCAAGGTTTCAAGACACTGATATTATAAAAATTGGTGATAAAGTAATATCAAACAACCGCGAAGAACGAATTTACCTACTATTTAATAAACCCCGCGGATATGTTTGTTCAAGAAAAAAACAAGGCGTGAATGAAACAATTTATGCAATTTTACCCAAAGAGTTTCATTCTTTAAAACCTGTTGGCCGACTCGATAAAGACTCTAGCGGGCTTTTGCTCTTAACAAACGATGGCGATTTTGCGTTTCAAATGACGCATCCGAAGTTTCGAAAGATTAAAGAATACCTTGTAGAATTAGACGAGCCGCTTCAGCCATTACATCAACAAATGATTGCAGATTTTGGAATAAATTTACCCGATGGAAAATCACAGCTGGGACTCGAGAGGCTCGATGAATCGCGAAAAAACTGGAAAGTTATTATGAGCGAAGGGCGAAACCGGCAAATCCGCAGAACATTCTCGGCAGTTGGTTATGAAGTCGTAAAACTACACCGAACCGTTTTCGGAAATTATTCCTTGCCGAAAGGTTTAAAATTTGGCGATTTTCAAAAAGTTCAAAAACAATAAGAAAAGACCTCTACTTGAGGCCTTTTTAAAACCTTAGACTCCTAGAGCGTTCATTAATAGTGTCATCGCATAACCAGAGCTTATTTGCACTTCTTGATCAAGCATAATTTTACAGAAAATATCTAGAATTTTTTCAAAATATTTTTGAAGATCTTTAGGGATTTGGTCTTTTTTACCAAGGCTAGATTTGTGTTGACAAGCGTATGCAATCTTCTCGGTTATTGTCTTTTTATCCTTAAAATCAGAGTATCCAATTTTAGAAGCGTCAACTATCGCAAGCTGATGGATCGCCATTAAGTTTCTAAACTTACTTGGTTTAACATTCTTAACAAACGGATTCTGAAGATTAAGTATGTCGTCAACTTCAAAAAGATTTCGAAAAACTTCAATATCACAATACGGATCATCACTTAAAAAAGCTTCTTCAATTTTCGAACGCGTCTCTTCAGCGACAGTTTCTCGCGTACTCATTGTTGCAATATTGAATATTTGACCATCTAAAGGTTTTTGTGTATCTAAAAGTCCTTGCATTTCTGCACCTCCAAAATTTTCTTGGATTTTTATTATATCATTTTTTAGCTTTTAAAGCAAGTTTTTCAATATTGATTTTAATTTCAAAAAATTATACAATAATTGAATATGCTAAAAACTAAAAAAGAACTTCGAAAAATGTTTTTCGATAATTTTCTGGGCACGATTGCCGATAATCTTGTCGAAGCAAACTGGGCACTAGTAATGGCCTGGTATCCAAATGTCGCCTATGCGGAAAAATCGCTCACAATGTTTGCAGTATCAGATACGCTGTGGGTGGTACTTTCATGCGCTTATTATGCCGTTCGAACAGCTCTGGTTGCAAATTTACCGGCTTACATGGTGGGGAAAAGTGCCGAGAAAGCTTCGAAACCTTTAAAAAATGCGTTTTATTTGGTTTATTTAATTTTAACACCAGCCGCTCTTATTTCTTTTATTTTTGCGGGAGAAATTCTTGGCAGCCTTGGAGTTTCAAAAGAATTGCTTCCAATGTATGTACCTTATTGGCGAATTTGCGTAGCAACAATTTTCTTGGTTTGCCCAAGCCAGATGTTAATAACTTCTTATCTGAAAGCAACTTTTCGAACACGAGAAGCAATGATTCTCGACCACGCCACAACTTGGTTTATGGCGATTGGTTCTTTTATAGCACTTTGGGTTTTTAATTGGGGAGCGAATGGAATGATGATTGCTTGTTTTTTGGCGAATATTATTCCACTGATTTATTTTTTAATTGCAAAACCTTGTCCAAATTTCTTTAAAAATGGTTTTGAAATTGATATAAAATGGATCAAAAAACTTTGGCTTAACACAAAATGGGAAATTATCCGCAGATTAGCACCACGAATTGCCGCGATTTTTACAACATCTTCATTACTCTATCTTTCGCCATCTTTTGTTTCAGCCCGATACTGGATCTACACGATTGGTGCTTTTCTTGAAGGTGTAGTTGATGCAAGTGCAAGTCTTGCAAATGTTGACGTTTCTTATAATTCAAAATTAGGCCTAAAAACTCAAAAAGAAGTTTATCAGAATAATAAATTTATTTGGCGATTAGCTTTAAAATTTTTCATTATTCTTACAGTTTCGATTGGGTTTTCGGCGCCAATCTGGGTAAATATTATTTCGAACGATTCAGCAGTAAAAAATGCAATCCTTAATCCAATGATTTTGATTTTATTCGCAATTGAAGTTGGTTCAAAGATTCGCTATTATATTTTACTCTCGATTACGCGTTCGTATTTGAAAAAATTTAACGGGGTAATGCAGATAATTTACGCTTTATCGAGCAGTATTTTGACACCCGTCGGAATTTTCATCTTTCTCAAAACTTTCAATCTTGGCTTAACTGGCGTTTTTACTACAACCGCAATCGTTGGTTTCTTGCAATTCTTTTTATCTGAAATTTATCTTCGAAAACAAAAAATTAAAGTTGGATTTTAATTTGCGAAAGTTTGAATTTTAAACAAAAATATGTTATAATTATTTTACTATGTCTAAAAATCTCCCTAAAGTTGCAATTATTGGTCAAGCGAACGTTGGAAAATCTTCGCTTTTTAACCGAATGATTCGTGCTCAACAAGCCGTTGTTGCACGAGAAGCCGGAACAACGCGCGATAGCGTTCTTGGTAAAGTTAAATATAAAAATCAAGCCTTTTGGCTAATTGATACCGCCGGATTAAAAGATCCTAACGATGAATTTGAAGCGACAATCCAAGAACAAATTCAAGATGCGGTTGACGCCAGTGAATTAATTTTGGTGGTTCTTGATAGCACCAAACCTTTTTCGAATGAAGATCGCTTGATTGCAAAAAAGGCTTTAAAATCTCGAAAGCCTGTAATTTTGGTTCTAAATAAAACCGATCTAAAAGGGAATTTGCCAAACGAAGAGTTTTTGCGCCTTGGTGTTAAACCTATTATTCGAACTTCTGCCGAACATAACGCTGGCGTTGATGAACTTCTAACCGAAATTGCTGAGAATATCCCAAAAGTTAAAGAAGAAAAACAACCCGAAGATGTGATTCGCGTAGCTTTGGTTGGTCGCCCAAACGCTGGGAAGTCTTATCTCTTTAACACAATGGCCGGAAAACAGCAGGCGATTGTGGCGAATGTTGCGGGAACAACGCGTGATACAAACCGCACCACAATTCGTTTTAACGAAAAAACCATCGAAATTATCGACACAGCCGGAATGCGCAAACCCGGAAAACAAGAAGTTGGAATTGAAAAATTCTCAGTACTTCGAACTTTGAATGCAATTGATGAAGCCGATATTTGTTTACTTTTGATGGATGCAAACGAACTTAACACGCAGCTCGACCAACGAATTGCCGGCTTAATTAACGACGCCGGAAAAGGGATGATTATCGTGGTTTCGAAATGGGATAGCGTTGAAGGAAAAGATGCTTATACCCGTGATGCTTTAGCGCCACGAATCGCATACTACTTCAAATTTACGCCTTGGGCACCACTAATCTTCACGAGTTCTAAAACTGGCCAAAATGTGACTAAAATTTATGATTTAATTCTAAAAGTTCACCGCAACCGTGCAAGACAAGCAAAAACCTCAATCTTGAATCAGCTTCTGCAAAAAGCAACTCAAGCCCATCCGCCAGCAGGTCTGAAAAATACGCATCCAAAATTGCGCTATATTTCACAAAGCGATAGCAATCCACCTTGGTTCATTATCCACGGCTCAAACTTAAAATTTGTTCACTGGAGCTATAAACGCTATTTGGAACGCTTGATTCGCGAGAATTTTGACTATTCTGGAACGCCAATTAAGTTTTCTTTTAGAGACGAAAAACAAATTAAAGAAAACCGCGCAAGAATCTCAGCCGGTAAAAAAGTTATCAATAAAGCTTCGGGTGCACTCAAAAAAGCTACCGACACACAAAACAAACGCGAACGCAAACGCGACGAAAAACTCGCTAGAATTCAGAAAAATCAATAAATTTCGCCCCGCGCTTGGGGCGATTTTCGAAAGGATAAAATGAAAATCATACTTTTTCAAGGTAATTTTCCCGAAAAATATAATGGAACTCGCCACAATGCTGGTTTCGAATTTGCGGATTATTTAGCAAAAAAGTTTAACGCAAAATTTCAAGAAAAGCCAAAATTTAAAGCTTTTGTTGCTGAGATTTCGCTTTTTGGGGAAAAGGTTTTGTTTGTTAAACCAACAACTTTTTATAACGAAACGGGCTTTTCGGCGCGTTCAATTTGTGATTTTTATAAAGTGGATTTTCGAAAGGATTTTTTGGCCATCCACGATGATCTCGATTTAGATTTTGGTGTGGTTCGCGTTCGAAAAAGCGGAAGTTCTGCCGGAAATAACGGCTTGAAATCTTTAATTTCAGTTTTTGGCGAAGGTTTTCCAAGAATCAAAATTGGCATTAAAAATGAATTTTTGCCAAGAATTGGCGCAATGAATTTTGTTCTTGCTAAATTCTCAAAAAACGAAAGCGAAAAACTACCGCAGATTTTCGAGATTTGTGAAGATTTTGTTGAAGATTTTGTGAGAGGTTCGCTTCAAAACGACAAGCGCTCAGTTTGAAATAATTACTATAATTTGATATAATTAACTGGATGAAAAAGGCTAAGACTAACGCAAAAAATATTGTAAATCGACGCGCGAGATTTGATTATGAACTCGGCGAAGAGCTGGTTGCTGGAATGAGCCTTCGCGGTGTAGAAGTTCGCGCAGTTCGCGATGGTCGCGTTAGTTTGAAGGGTGCTTTCGTAACTCTTCGAAAGGGCAGAAAAGGTGAGGAGTTGTGGCTTAATAATGCGAGCTTTTCGCTCAAAAATCAGGGCGAAGGGCTTTCGAAAGCCGACACGATCGACACTTCACCTAAAAAATTATTAGCAACTCGCAAACAAATTCAAAATTTTGCCGCGCAAAAAAAAGCTGGTTTAACTATTGTACCTGTTAAAATTTTAGCCGAATCACACTTTATTAAAATTATAATTGCACTCGGAAAAGGTAAAAAACAATACGACAAGCGCGAGACTTTAAAACGTCGCCAATCTGAACGCGAAAATGCGAGAATGCTAAAGAGGTATTAGATGAAAATTTTTTCTTGGAATGTTAATGGAATCCGTGCAGTCGAAAAAAAAGGCAATTTAGCTGAATTTTTAAGCGTAAAAAATCCCGATATCGCGTGTTTTCAAGAAATCAAAATTGACGAAACGCAAATTTCGAAAGAGAATTTTGATGAAAAATATCCAGAATATTTTAAATTTTATTCTCACGCCGAAAGAAAAGGTTACGCGGGAACAGCAATTTGGTCAAAGCAAAAGCCGCAGGCGATTTTGCGAAATTTTCCACAACAAATTCTAGATAAATTCAATCTTGCCGACTCTTTTGGTGATTCTTCCACCGAAGGGCGAATTTGTGTAGCTAGATTTACAGATTTCTGGCTAATTACCGTTTACACACCAAACACAAAAAATGATTTAGGCCGATTAAAATTGCGTGAAAATTGGGACGCGGCGTTTTTAGCTTTCGTAAAAGGCTTAGAACTTGGTGAATTTTCTTGCGAAGACTTTTCAAATAATATTGATATTTTCGAAAACGATCCAAACGAAATCTTTTTACCAAAACCAGTGATTTTTTGTGGCGATTTAAACGTTGCTCACGAAGAAATTGACCTTTCGAATCCAAAGTCTAATCGTGGCAAACACGGCTTTACAGACGAAGAGCGCCAAGGATTTTCGAATTTTATTTCAGCGGATCTTGTTGATATTTTTCGAATTCAAAATCCAGAAAAAGCCGAAATTTATACTTGGTGGAGTCATTTCGCAAAATCTCGTGAACGGAACGTTGGCTGGCGGATTGATTATTTTGTAGTTTCGAAAGAGTTAAACTCGCAAAATAATCGTGCCGAAATTCATAATGAAATTCTTGGTAGCGATCACTGTCCAATTTCTTTGGAGCTAAATAATGCTTGATTTTTGGCACACTCAATCTTCAAAACTACTTTTTCCAGAAATTGAATGGAGTAAGCCCGAGCAACGAGCACACGCCGGCAAACTTTTGATTATCGGGGGCGGGGCAGGGAGTTTTCATGGTTTAGTGAATGCGCACAAAACAGCCCTTCAAACTGGAGTAGGGGAGGTTCGAGTGCTTCTACCTGACAGTTTAAAAAAAGATATAAAAATTGATTCCCACGAACTTATTTTCGCAAAAAGCAATCAATCTGGCGGTTTTTCAAACCAAGCATGGGAAGACTTCAAAGCAGGTGAAAAATGGGCTGATTCAATTCTATTTATTGGCGACACTAATAAAAATTCTGAAACAGCCATCCTCTTTGAAAAATTCATTCTCGAAAGTGAAAAACCAGTTTTTATCACTCGTGATGCGGTTGATATTCTTTTAGATTCTTTTAGCGAAATTCTATTTAAAGAAAATGTTAGTATTCTAGCTAGCTTCGCACAACTTCAAAAAATTTTTTCGAAAATTTTCTACCCAAAAGTTTTAACCTTTTCAATGAATCTTTCAAATATTGTTGAGGTTTTGCATAAGTTTACATTATCTTACCCTGTAGAAATTTTAACTTTAAATAACGAAAATTTTATCATCTCCGAAAACGGTGAAGTTTTTTCAACACCTTTAAATTCGAATTTAAATATCGGCAAGCTTTCTCCAATAAAAATTTGGTCAGGAGAGGTTCCCACAAAAATCGCAACTTGGCAAATCTGGAATAAACACCAACGCTCAAAAGCTGCAATTACAGCAGTTTCATCTTGATTTTTAAAAGCATAAGCGGTATAATGGTTTAAAATCAGGAGGGCAAATGATCGAGATCAACAAAAATCACCCAAAAGAGGTGAGTAATATTGTTAAAAACGAAACTTTAAACAAAAAAGTCGATTTTAGTCGTCCTCAAAAAAATAAAAAACCTTTCTCGAAACTATCAAGAAAAAAGAAAATTATCATTGCAATTATTGCTGTTTTAGTTTTACTAATTATTTCAGTTGGTGTATATTTCTTGTTAGCAAAAAACAAGCCAAAACCAGCCAAAACAATTACAAAAAGCCAAAAAACAGAAGTCAAAAAACCAGCTGTGCCGGAAAAATTTTATTCAAGATTATCTGGAGTAGAAGTCGCAAATAAAGAACTCGAAACCGCACCAGTTTTTGGCGTAATGATTGAAAACTCAATTCCCGCACGCCCTCAATCAGGGCTAAATCAAGCAGAAGTCGTTTTTGAAGCTATCGCAGAAGGTGGAATAACTCGTTTTTTGGCTCTATACCAACAAAACAAACCCGAGTTAATTGGACCAGTTCGAAGTGTTCGTGGATATTATATAGATTGGGCTTCCGGATTTGATGCTTCAATTGCTCACGTTGGCGGATCTGGCGACGCACTCGCACGGATTCGTGATGGTAAACATAAAGATATGGATGAATTCTTTAACACCCGAACTTTTTGGCGTTCAAGAAACCGTTACGCGCCTCATAATGTCTACACCAATTCGGCAAATTTAACTGCATTAGCAAATTCGAAAGGCTGGAATTCTTCAAATTTTGAAGGATTTTCTCGAAAAAATGATTCGTTAGCTTCAGCCAAAAATGCTTCTCAGATTCAAGTGAATATATCTGGTTTTTCTTACAATTCAACTTATATCCATAGGGATGATTGCAATTGTTATTTACGTAGTCAAGCTGGCGTTGCGCACACAGATTTATCTGGTGGTCAAATTTCCCCAAAATCTATAGTTATTTTAAAAATGAACAATGGTTTAGCTAGCGATAGATATCACAGCATTTATGAAAATTTAGGATCAGGAAGCGGGTTAGTTTTTCAAGATGGCTTAGCTACTGAAATAATTTGGTCTAAAGTAAATGAAAACTCCCCACTAACACTTAAAAATAAAGATGGAACACCTATCAAACTGAACCGTGGTCAAACCTGGATTGTTGCCGTTGGTAATACTACTGGGTCTGTAACTTGGCAATAATTTTATATTTTAAAATCATCTTTGTGTTTTTTAATTATTTTACTCCTTTTAAAAACATAATACGGAGCCTGTAAAATAATAAAAATAATCCACATTAATGAAAGATTACTTTTTTGAGAATGGTAAATAATAAACATAATCACAAAAAACAGCGTCAGCCACAAAACATTTTTTCGCATTTTAGCAATTTCTTGCTGTATGTTATACTTAGATCGTTGCTTCAAAATACTTCGTGTCTCAATAGCTAGAGCTTCTGTCTGTGTATTTTCATTATATGCATCTGAAGCCTTTTTTTGAATATCTTTCGAGGCAAAACTTTTATTTTCTTCAATTTTTATATTATTATTTAAGGGCTTTATTATTTTTTCATTCATAATGTCATTATAGCATAACACCATTCAATTAAAAAGCTCCGGGGTGAGTAGGGGAGTGGTCTACTTTTACTTCACGATCAACAGTCTCTTACTAATATCCAACAAAATAAGATCAAATCTAGACACAAAATACCCCTCTTCGGTTCGGTGATATGATTTGAGCGTTTCTCAAAAAACTAATTACTTTAAATATTTTTGTTCGCTTTTTGTTTGCGATGGACTAAAGGCTAAAATTTCACATAGGCTGTTAGTCCTCGTTTAGGATATTGTCTAGTTTTTCAGATTGAGATACTGATTTGATAGCATCCATAAGACCGAATTTATCTTTTTTATCAACAAAATAATCAATTTCTAAACCGTTCTTAAAACGAAGAGTAAGGATTGTAAAATAATTTCCAGATTTTTCAGATTTTTGTGTACGAAGTGCAACACGGGCAACTGTTGAAATGATATTATCTTGATTTAATAATTTTTCTTGCATAATTGATTTTTTCTCCTTAAAAAATACGATTGCTTATATTTACAATCGTATTATATCAAACGTCGCACAATATATCAAGTACAAACCAGTATAAAAAATGATGTTTAATTTACACCATTTTTTATACTTTCTAATATCATTTCCTTTAATTTTTCGTTATCAATTTTGACTGATTCCACACGCAAAAGAGGGAAGTTTGCTTTTTTAAAAATATCATTTACAATTAAATCACGCTTGATTCTGTCTTTTTCGTTATGTGTGGAGTCATCAAGTTCAATAGCCAATAGAGTTTTAAAATTTCTTGAATCTACTAAAACAAAATCTACTGAAAGTCTGTTAATAAATCTAAATGCTAGCTTAAAATTTTGACCTTTTACATTGTGAAAAAATAAACTTGATAGGTGAATTTGTGGAAAAATTAAAATCGAATCACCGCAAACTAATTTTAATTTTTTATAAAATTCTTGTTCACGTTCAGTCATTATAACGTATTTTCGATTATATCTATATACTGTTGAAGTTTTTTGATTTCCAGAATCTGAAACAATAGCTTTAATTATAATTACAAGAATTACAGGAATAGCAAGAAAATATAATAAAATATCCATATTTTAAATTATACAGGAATAAACCTATTTCAACAAGTTGAAATAGGGAGTTATCACTTGAAGATGATAACTTTTAAATTTTTATGTGTAATTTTTCACGTTTGAAGTGAATTTCAAGTTTATTTACGTATTTTGAAAAGCTAAAATATGAAGAGTCTAAAGGAATTGTGTATATATCGTGGTAGTCGTGTTTTGCAGTTAGGAATTGTTCAGGTATTTTTTGAAATTCAGTTATGAAATTTTCTATTATTTCAGGTTGTTTTAGGTTTCGACTTGACCAGTAGCGTTTAGCGTTTTTGTCTTGAATAAGATCTTTTGTAATGTATTTTTTAATATAGCTTGACATCTTTGTTTTGTCTTTAATAGGTGCTATTTCGGAACGCCCAAGCTTATATCTTGTGATGAATTTACGGTTTTTTTCTTTCTTTTTACTTTTAAGTTCAGATACTGTTATATAATTATTTTTTCGTGTATAAAAATTTTCGGTTTCATTTTTGTAATTTTCTAATAGGGCGTGGAAGTGCCAAGCGCCGTTTTTGTGTCTTTCGGGAACTATTAAATACTTAAATTTATAACCGTGTCGCCTAAAGTGATTCACTTGTTCAGTATTTAACCATTTTTTGAATAGGGAAGACATTTTTTTAAAATCGTGGCGGTTATTTTCGTTTTTAACTTTTGGATTTTTAGGGTCAAAGGTGAAAGTAGCAAAGTGAGTGAAATTATTACATAGTACATAATCGCTAATTTTAGTTTTTGTACGATTGATTGATTTTTGTAAATAATCTTGCTCTTCGGCTTTTTCTTCGTTCGTGAGAATAACGGAAACCCCACGGTCTGAAAAGTTCGTAAACACAATAGGGCGGTGATATTTGATAATTTTTATTGTATCGGGGTAGATTTTAGCATAGCTTGAAATCTCTTTAAACTTAATATCTTTATTATTTTCAAACATTGACTTTAAAAGCCTTGAAGTTTGGAATTTTAGTGCTTGCATACTTTCTCCTTTAAATAGTGTTTTGTCAGTTAAGTGTGGCTCTTGACAAGGGTTGCCCCAAGGGGCAACGCCCCGCCACAATTAAGCAATTTGTTCACGTTCGATTTTGAAATAATGTTTAATTTCAAAATCTGGACAATACTGGTAAACAGATAATCTTGTACCGTTAAGATAACTTACAGATTGTACTGTCATTACTTTTTGTATTTTGTCTAAAGTATCGAACTTATTTTTAATGACTAAAAGGGCAGTTTTTGCATCTTTTTTAGTCTTATAATGTGCAATAGGGGTGCGGTTGTGATATAACGTATATTGAAATTTACGTGTGATTTTTAGTTCGTATAACATAATTTCTCCTTTAAATAATGATTGTTTCTAGGCTTTCGTGCGCGCGTCATCGACTTGCGGACGCACGGAAGCCTTTCTTTTTTTTCTGCTCCAAATTGATAACCTGAAAATCTTCAAATTCTGCTTTTCCTGATACGACTTTTTGTAAGGTATCATACATATTTCGCAATTTTTCCGAGTGGAAGAAAAAGCCCGTTTTAATTGCGTGTCCTATTAACTGTCCTGAATAATCTGTTGTGAGTTTGTGTGCATCATAAACTTTATTTACTGTAAAAATATTGCCGTGAGTTGAACACATAACTAAATAATTTGCTTGTTCTCTAAATGGTTTTGCCATACGTAAGAATAGCTGGGAAGTGCCTATAATAGCCTTACGTTGCTTTCGTTGTTGTGAAATTTCTGTAAAAATATATGGTGGTATATCTTTAGACTCTAGCGCGTTAAAATACGTGTGTATTTCATCTATTAAGTAGATAACGCCGTATTTATCATTATTGACTTCAACTAGCAAACGGTGCAGATCATCATGATTTTTGAAAGTTATAATTTTGTTCGGTAAATCACTGTTAAACTCCAAATTCGTAACTAAAATTGATTTAGGGTAGCGAACCATAAGATTATAAACGTGTTTTACGGCTGAAAGCGTTTTGCCTGAGCCTTGCCAACCGCAATAGACAGTTAGACCACTAGCACGAAATAGCTCTTTATCTTTTGAATCTATATAGTTTTGTTTGATAGAATCAATATGCGGTTTTGCTTCTTTTTTAATAAATGATAAGTAAGACATTTCACTCCTTTATTTGTTTTTTACGCTTAAAGCGGGAAGTTTGTAAATCACCCACCATATAAACGAAATTGCTAATTCAACGGGCAACAATACAGCTGTAAATGTAAACATAAAGACCATCAATTCTCTTGAACCTAACAAATAAGCTAACATCTCTAAAGGCCATTGAATAAACGCGACAACTGGGCGCAATGATGGTAAAGCGCTTATAAGGGGGGCTATCGCCGAATCGACAGTTTTAACCAACGCCGAAAGTGGAAATAGCGCAACTTGTATTAATTTCATCAATAATATAACTATCATATTTTTACTCTTCTTTCTTCTTCCATCTGTCCCATATGAACGCCGAACCCATAAGAATAGGTACAAATTCAAATAATCTGTAAGCTGACCACCAAACAAACGCGAATATCAACAACGTGCGCGCTATTGTTATATAAATAGGTGGCACTTTACAAATAGATAAGCCCATGCGCCACGCTTTACCGTGCATCTTTTCCATGATGGTATTTGTTCCCTTATCATAGATGTTCTCATTTAGATAATCACTAGCACTGTCCCAATATTGATTATTACAATTTAAATCATAATGAAAACCCGATTTTTCAAGTGGTAAAAATGTAGCATTTAATATGGCGGTTATTTTGTCGAAATTAAACATAGATTTTAGATTAGACATTTCAGTGTCTATCTGACCATCAGCGGGGACAAATAAAGTAGTAATAGCGTTAATTAAACCATCAAATATTGACTTTATACCATCTAGAATAAGTTTTGGCAAATCAATGATAGCTTTAAGCATATTTCCAATAGATTGGATCATAGGCGCGAAAAAGTCGCTGATTCCTTTTATAATATTGTCTGTTATACCCAAAACGACTTTTTGAGTTCGCGTGATCGAATCAATCATGGGTTGAAAGAAATCTCTAAGAAAATCACGAATGCCCGCGAAGAAATCGCCAAACCCACCACCGCTATTATTTCCGCTGTTATTGTTTGAATTATCGGCTTTTCCACCAATCGGCTCGACTAAAAAACCACCCTCATTTAAATTCCAGCTATTTTCTTTTAAAGTCGTTCCGCCCAAAAGGGTAAGCCCATTTTTAAAATCTTGATCTGTATAACTTGCTATTTCAAAAGGTTTGCTGAAATCATATACTTTATTTACATATGGGTAAGCTGACTCTTGAGTTTCACGACTATAATCTGTTTGTGTATAGCCAGAAGCCTTCAATTTTATTTTAAAACTTCCCGCTTCTTGAACCATATAAAGACCGCAACCATCAATAATAGCATAATTGTTGTAAGGATCTTCACAAATAAAAGAAATAAGCTTTATTTTTTCTGAGTATTTATCGGGCGCATAAAAATAGTAATGTAAATTTATGGGTGTATCTTGCGGTATATATACTTGCTGATAATATGTTCTTTTAAAATCTCTATCTTGCGCAGGTGATATTTTATAACTTTCAACGGCGAACGCGTTTTTGCTTAGAATCCCAAATAAACCACAGCATAATGCAAAGCCAAATAATAAAAAGTAAATTTTCCATTTGTTCATACTCTACCTTTTAGGGCGAACTTTCATATTTTTAATAATATATAATGCTAGAATCGTAAGCATTATGATAATGAGCCAAGTTATATCATCGAATTTTACAAATTTGTTATGCAAAGGGGTGTAATAGTATATATCTTGCATATTTTCTCCTATAGTCTATCTCGAAATAGCACGTTCATTATCATTGAATATAAAAGGTGAATTCCCGCCAATACTCCAATGATAGGTAATAGAAAAACAAAACCTTTAGAAAATAGGTCTAAAATTATACCGATAACTTCATTTGATGATACGTTTTGAACCATTATTTTTACCTTTAATTAAATAAGCTTAAGTTTAAAATATAAAAAAAGTGATTATAAAAAACTATTTTTCGATGTTCTTATACTAGATGTGGATTTGTAAAAAATAAAAATGAACCTAATAAAGTGCTAATCACTTTTATTTCAATTTAAGTTATAATTTAAGCTAATTTAATTGTTAAATTTATATTATAGATGAGCAGTTTTGAATCTTACTCGGGATTTTGGGAGAAAGCAGGGGACTAAACTCGTCCGTTCTTTCCACGGTTGATAACTTTTCGCACAATCGTGATACCAACCATACCTACAAGGATTGGGGCAACGAAAGTCAAACCGTTTGAAAATGCGCTTTCGATTCCAGTGATAATTTGAGTGTTCAAATTTTCTGGAAAGCTAATAGCTCCAAATGTTTCAAGCATCTATTAAGCTCCTTTTTTAAAGTTAATATTATTTTTGTTCGCTTTTTGTTTGCGATGGACTAAAGGCTAAAATTTCACATAGGCTGTTAGTCCTCGTTTAGGATATTGTCTAGTTTTTCAGATTGAGATACTGATTTGATAGCATCCATAAGACCGAATTTATCTTTTTTATCAACAAAATAATCAATTTCTAAACCGTTCTTAAAACGAAGAGTAAGGATTGTAAAATAATTTCCAGATTTTTCAGATTTTTGTGTACGAAGTGCAACACGGGCAACTGTTGAAATGATATTATCTTGATTTAATAATTTTTCTTGCATAATTGATTTTTTCTCCTTAAAAAATACGATTGCTTATATTTACAATCGTATTATATCAAACGTCGCACAATATATCTTTTACGACAAATACTTAGATGCCATAAGATAGCTAAGTATTCATCATTAATACTTAATCCATATTTATATTTGTGTCTATAAATTTATATAATCTTCAAATATTTTTACACTATTATATCTCTACAGACAATGTGTTACTTTTAACAATCTAATGGATTGATATACCTTTTTCTTAATGTAATATTTTTATCTGTATTTTTTGCCATCAAATTCCTGGTATTAAAATCTCAAAAATAAAAAAGAGAATTAATACATGTATCTTTTTTATTATATGGGAATAAATTGCTTATTGCCGTGGTTTAATATCTTTATTGATATTTTATAAAACTTTAGATTATTTACCGATAAAATATCATTTTTATAGCTTATTAAATTATTGTTTTAACCCCCTGCTTTGCTATTATTTGACAAATTTGACTTTTTATTATTTTATATAATAATATAGTTTTTTTGTAGACTTCTCTTTTATTTATATTCTAACTAATTAAATAGAACAAAAAGCGAACAAAATATACATTCCCCTTTTTAATCTTTTCGAAAAATATCTATTTATAATATCCTTTTCCTTCAATTCTTAAATCTACATAACTAGGTGAAACCTTATGCGTCGCAAAATAATTGATCGCTGTTTTAAAATTAGCCATTTGCCCCTCGGCCGACTCAGATGTAGACATTTTAGCATAATATTTCACACCATTCACAGATACCTCGACCTGCCTTAAGCTAGCGGGAGGAATACGAATTTTAGTAATCTCTAAACCGTTATTATTAGCTGCAGCAACTAGCTTTCCAACAAAACTAAAGAAACTACCACTTGCAACATTTTTACCGTTTGATGCCGTTAAACCGCTATCATCAATAATTGCTAATGTAGGCTTACCAAAAAGGGTCGCAGAAAAAGAAACACCTTCAGAATCAACAAATAATTCCTTCCCTTCAGCATTCCATGAAGCAACTGGTTTTCGAAAACTTAATTCAAAATTATAAGAAGTAATACCGTTCAAATTTATATTAGAAATATCCAGGATTTCAGGATTATCATTCTGAACCTTCGAAATTAATGCTTTTTTATTTAGATTTGGCATAAATCTCTCGCTAGGGTTTGCCGAAAAATATTCTTCTATCGAGGTTTTGTATTTTTCCAAATTACTGTTTGAAACACTCTTAGCAGTAACTGAAACCCTAGATACAAACTGGAGCAAAAACACAACCATTAAAATTGAAATAGCTGTAATACTTATAAAAAATACACTTAGTTTTCGTCGGCGCACAATTAATTTATGCTCTTGTGTTCTTTCAGATTTATTCCATTCCCTATTAGAAATAGTTACACCACGGCGAAAAGCACCCTTCTCTTCGGAGTGCTTTTTTAGAATTTGCTCGCGTTTTTCTCGACGCGTTAAGTTTTCCGCTTCTTTCATCTCTTTAAATTATACCATAAGCTTGATATTTTTTACATATCTATTGATTCGAAAATTAATTTCGCAACATCTTTTGCAGCATTCGGTTTAGCAAATTTACCAAATTCTTCACCCAATTTATTCATCCTATTTGGATTGTCTAATATTCGAATAATTTTATTTGAAAGAATTTCAGGATTTTCTTCTATTAGATCGTCTGAAACAACCTCAACCGCACCAGACTTTTCATACACCTGAGCATTTTTTAGCTGATGACCACCAGTCAATCTCGCATTAGGAACTAAAATTGTAGGTTTATGCAATGATGCAAGCTCAAGATTGGATGTTGCGCCGGCTCTAGCAACGACTAAATCCGCAGCAGCTAGAAATTTCCACATATCTTTTGAAACAAAACTTAGAAGATGAAAATCCTCAGGAAATCCTTCAGTTTCTTTTTGAAGCTCTTCAAATTGAGCAACGCCTGATATTAAAATAATTTGAGCTTTTTTTGAAAGCTTAGCACCCTCATAAACCACAGCATTATTCAATCGAGCAGCACCAAGACCGCCGCCCGTTACTAAAACTAGTGGCTTTTCACTTAAAAATCCAAGCTCTTTTTTAAGCTGTTGTCGTTCACTTTTACTATACTTCTTAAATTTATCTAGAACCGGAATACCCACATATTCAGTTTTCTCAATAGGATAATTATAGAACTCCAATGGTGCACCTGTTGCAATTTTTTTAGCAAATCTTGAAATTATGCGATTTGCCAAACCAGGGTGCGCATCAGAATCATGAATAACAATTGGAATTCTCAGCGCCCACGCCGCCAATCCAGCTGGAACACAAACAAACCCACCTTTACAAAAAATAACATCTGGACGGTTAACGACTAATTTTGTAAAAGCCTGAAAAATACCTGCAATATTCTTAAAGATATCAATAAAATTACCAAAGACAACACTCGGAACCGTTAAATGTTGCCAAAAACTTAGATGATTATATCTACGAAATTTACCACTTGAAATTTTCGAAACACTAACTTGCTCACCAAAAGACTGCTGCATAATTTTTGTAGCTTGTGGTGCAAATTTTTTATCGCACCAAAAATACAACTCAGTATCAGGTTTTTTCTTTAATATCTCTTTAAAAACTGCTACTACGGGCACCACGTGACCGCCCGACCCGCCGCCGATTGCTAGTATTTTCATAGCTTTCCTCCTTAAAATCTTCAACTTGCTTAAACGATGTGTAATTTGAAATATTGAAAACGATTCCGAGAACGCCCAAGATCACAACCAGACTGGTTCCTCCATAAGAAATTAATGGAATTGTGATTCCTTTTAGCGGGAAAAGTCCAACCATCGCCGCCACATTAATTACTGTCTGTGAAGTTATCCACCCAGTAACCCCAGCAACAAAAAGTCTACTTGCAGGGTTTTCCATTCTCGAAATAACTTTAAGAAGTTGATATATTAGCCCAAAATAAATTGCTAATATTCCAACCAGCCCCACAAAACCAAACATCTCACCCATCACTGCAAAAATTGAGTCATTAATGGTTTCAGGTAAATATCCTGCAGACTGAACTGAATTTCCAATTCCTAAGCCCAAAATTCCACCTGAACCAATTGCGAGCTTAGCATTACAGATATGGTATTGATCTTTTCCACTTTCCGTTAAGATATTACTACAATCACCTTTCGAAAATGTTAAAATACGCGAAATTCGATGCGGTTCAAAAACAATCAATAAAACAACTCCAGCTAGAACCACCAAACCCACGGGAACAAGCTTATCTGACTTCATGCCAGCAATAACAAACTGAAAAGCTATCGCAATAATAATTGTAGTCGCTGTCCCAAGATCCTTTTGAAAACCAGCTACAACCAACAACACTGCAATGATAATAACACCTGCAGGCAAAATGGTTTCCTTATAGCTATTGATTTTACCTTTAGAAGCCTGTGCACCAAGAAATGTTGAAAGTAACAATATTGCACCGATTTTCAAAAATTCAGCCTGCTGAAAGCTAAATCCAGAAAAACCGAACCAACGACAAGCGCCATTTTCACAAATTACTGGTGGTAAGTTGAACATTGCTAACCCCGCAAGAACAACGCACAAAATTAAAGAAAATACAAAAATCTGCGAAGATCTCGAAAAAATCCAGTTTAACGGGATTGCTTTCATTCCAAAAAAGAATAAAAGCCCGATAACAATATATGTAAGGTGTCGCCAGAAAAAGTAGTAGTCATCATAATTTGTGCCCTTGGCAATATTGAGAGAGTTCGCTCTTTGCGGGCTCAATGAAAACATCACGACGAGTCCAATCAAAAGCAACAAACCAATAAATAAGAATAATATGTAGTTTGCTCGGTGTTTTCGAATCTTCTCGAAACCTTCAAGGTTTAAGCGTTTTTTATTATCAGCCTTAACACTTTCACGAATTCGAACACAGGGGTTTATAATGAAAATTATAATTGACGACCTTACTAAAAACCAAACTCTTTCCAGCAAGCTGCCAAACTGACCCTTTAAAAAATCCTGAATAACAGCTATAAAGCTATCATTCTTTAAATCACCATCAAAGAAACTATTTTTCTGAATAGTTCTTTTTTGACTACCTAAGTTGTTTCGGCGCGGCGAATCCGAAACTGCTAGACGCCTAGGATTACGCCTAGCACTATCGCGCACAGGTTGTCTTCTTCGAGTTTCCATTACAGGATTTTATGCTCTGCCAGCGCTAAAATTATACCAACGAATGCTGTAACCATTCCGATAATCCAAAATCGCATTGTAATTTTAGTCTCTTCCCAACCTGTTGCTTCAAGATGGTGATGTATTGGCGCTGAAATAAACACTTTCCGCTTAAAAACTTTTTTCGAAAAAATTTGAATAGCACTTGAACCAGCTTCAATCACAAAAATTAATCCAATTACAGGCAAAAGAAGAAGTGAGTTAGTTAGCATTGCTACAACACCAAGAGATGTCCCCCAGGCGAAAGAACCAACATCACCCATAAAGAAACGAGCTGGATATACATTAAACCATAGATACGCAAGCAGTGCTCCAAGAACAGTAAAACAGAAGGCCGCTAGATTATGTTGATTTTGCACGAGAGCGATGATTCCAAAAGCACCAAAGGCTGCGCTTAACAATCCGCCAGCTAGACCATCAAGACCATCAGAAATATTTACCGCATTACTTGTCGCTACGATGGCAAAAATAAACAACGGAACCATCCAGTAACCAATTTCAAAGTTACCGATGAATGGAATCATAACAGTTGTAAAATGAAGCTTAAATGCGAAAAACCATGCCAAAAAACCAGAAAGTGCAATAATCATCGCAAATTTTACAGGAGCACGAAGCCCAGCATCTTTACGATTTGAACCCCATACATTCAGAATGTCATCAATCAAACCAATAGCCGCACCACCAGCAAGGCCAGCCAATGGTAGCCAAGTCTGCTCGCGCTTCAAATTCAATAGAACTGTAAGTACGACAACCGCAATAACACCAATAACTCCAGCCATTGTTGGAATATGTCTTGCGATCTTTTTGGCGTGAAGTTTATTCACTACAGTTAGAGCTTCACCCGTAACGGAAGCTGTTTTTTGCTTCTTCCAAAACTCATATTTGTATGCAAAAAATGTATATAGCGGTGTTAACCCCATCGCAAGAATAAATCCAGCGAGGCTAAACAATGCCGAAACTATTAAGTGATTTGTAATGTTTAACATATTCCCTCTTTTCTAATTCGTTGGTTTAACTTCTAAATAGTTCAATAGCCAGTTTGAAATTTCCGTAAAAATTGGTGCGGCGTCTTTAGAACCCTGTAAGTTTTGATTTTCACCCCAAACAGCTACCATTATAACATATTCCGCCTGATCTCCGCCACCAAAACCGACATAGCTACCAATCGTCTGGTAGTCGACATATCTTCCACCGACAATCGTTTGGCTGGTTCCAGTTTTTCCACCAATTTGATAGCCAGCTGGATCTTTTGCGCCACCAACTTTTCGAACACCTTCCAAAACTTGCTTCATTTGTTGGCTAGTTTCTTTAGAAATAACACCTTCACGACTAATTTCAGGTGATTTTTTCGAAAGATTGCCGTCCTCATCAACGGTTCCAGCTACTATACTTGGTTTGTATAGCGTTCCACCATTAACGAGAGATGAAAATGCTGTTGAAGTTTGCAACATCGTTGTTGCCATACCCTGACCAAAAATCATATTCGAATATCGAACCGCATTACCTTCTGCGTCTTTTGGCGAAACTAGTGAACCCCGACTCTCCAGAACTTCAATTCCTGTTTCACGACCAAAGCCAAATCTATTATGGAAATAATCGTAAATTTTATTTCTAGCAGTACTATTTAACGAACCGCCACCTAGTAGTTTTCCGATAGTCACCATTCCGGTATTAAGCGAATAATTCATCGCCGTCTGCAACGTAATTGAACCCGTATATCCAAGAGCCGCGTTATTAATAGTAATATCCTCAATTTTTATCGAATCAGTATTATAGTAACGAGTATTTGCGTTTGCAACACCCTCGTTAATGCCCGTTGCCATCGTAAATGATTTAATCACCGAACCGTTTTCGTAAGCCATCGTTGTTGTGTTGTTGTTGTAAACCGAGCTATTTTCAACTTTAGCATAAGCTGCCGGATCATATGTTGGGTAATTTGCCATCGCCATAATTTTACCAGTTTTCGGATCCATAACCAAAACCGCACCATGTTTCATTTTTTTGGCTTCCATTTGCGCTTTTAACACCTTTTCAACTTTTGCTTGAATATTTCGATCTATTGAAAGTGCAATATTTTTTCCATTCACAGCTGGTTTTTCAATATTTTCGCTTCCAACTTCAATCGTTTGATTGAATGCATCTGTCGTAATTTTTTTGTAACCATCGGTTCCGGTTAACTCTTTATTCATTGCCTGTTCGATACCGTAGTTTCCACCGTTATCATTCACAAAACCTAGAATCTGCGCACCTAAATTACCTTCCGGATAAACCCTTCTCGCTTCAGCCGTAAAACCAATTCCGTGGAACTTTTTTTCACGAATCGCGTTAGCTTGTTTTAATGAAAGTTTCGTTCCAACGACTTGATATCTCGTATCTGTTTTTTCGAAAAGTTTCTCGAAATCATTTTTTAGATTTCCGCCAGCAACTTTTCTAAATTCTGAAATAATTTCACTTTTCTTTACTTTTTTCGAATTAGCAATTTCTTGCGGATCAATCCAGAGGGTATAAACAGTCTCATTCAAAACCATTTTCGTAAGCTTTTTGCCATCCATAGCATAAATTAAACCTCTTTGAGATTTAATTTCAAATTGCTTCCTCTGACCCTTGTCTGCACGTGCACGATAATCTGCACCCTCAATAACTTGCAAGAAAAAAAGTCGCATAACGATTATCGCAAAAACACTCAAAATTGAGACCGCTAGATAACCAGTTCGACTTTTACTTTTAAAACCTAAAATCATATATTTATATTGTATCACAGTTTTGTGATTTTTTTTCGAAAAAGCTTAAACTTATTCTTATTTTGCGTAAGAAACTGACGCCGGAGTTGTCATTTTCTTTGCAACTTCACTATTTTCGATATTTGAAAGCGCCGTAAGTCGCGCGTTCTCAACTTCTAAATCAGCCTTTTTTGTCTCTAAATCTGAAATCTTCGAATCAATTTGTTGAATTTCATTTCCATAAAGCGCTGGTTTTGAAGAATTCATTAGGAAGATAATTCCAAGTACCGCAATCAAAATACCAAGCATCAAAAATTGCGTTACCGCACCAAGTTTTGCTGTAGGTTGAAAAATAGCGATATTGTTATTTCTTCCATATGATCGCGACGAAGCCTGTGTTTGACGACGGCGACTAACATAATTTGTGTTTGTCTTATACATTGATTTTTTGTTGCGTTTAAATTTAATATTATTTTAATTTTGTTCAATAAAATAAAGCACCAAACCAGTCATTGGCTGGTGCTTTAAAGTTTAATTTTTTGTTTCAAATTTTTGTTTTTGTTTTTCGAAAGCTTTAAATACTATCGAAAATTAACTTTTACGCGAGCTTGTTCGTTAGCGTAGCTTACTTTGATTGTTTTTGGCATCTCGCCTCCTTTTGTTTTTTATTTTCTAATGCTTACTCGCAATTTTGCACTACGAGCTCGCGGATTGTTAGCGTCTTCTTTTGCGCCATCAAGCGGTTTTTTAGTAACAATTTGAAATTTCGATTCCAAACCTTTTTTCGAATCTTCTTTAAAATAATTCTTCACAAGCTTATCCTCAAGACTATGAAAAGTGATAATTCCAACTCTTCCGCCATGATTCAAAAGTTTTGGAAGCAGTCCTAAAACTTCTTCAACTTGTTGAAGTTCATTATTTACTGCGATTCGAATCGCCTGAAAAGTGCGCGTTGCGGGATGTGTTTTTTGCCACCCGCCTTTATGCACGCTTAAAATTAAATCAGCTAATTGTGTTGTGGTTTCAATTCTCTGCTTTTTTCGAACTTCTATTATTTTCGAAACAATTCTTTCAGCAAATCCGCGTTTTTCTTCGCCAAATTCAATTAAAATTTGCATTAACTCACTCTTATTTGCGAAATTAACAATATCCGCTGCCGTTTTTTCTTGAGCAGGATTCATTCGCATGTCGAGCGGTCCATCTTTTCGAAAAGAAAATCCCCTTTCAGCAATATCTAACTGAGGTGAAGAAACACCCAAATCCGCCAAAATTATATCGAATTTTCGACCTTCTTTTGCCAATTCCCTTGCCGCAGAAAGAAAATCCATATGCAAAAGCTCTACGCCTTCATTTTTAAACCGTTGAAGCGTGCGAATTGCATTTTCATCTCTATCTACCAAAACTGAGTCTTCAAAATTTTTAGTAATATTTAAAAACTCGCCAGCGTGTCCGCCATATCCTGCCGTAAAATCGAGATAACTTTCCCCTTTTTTTGGCTGGATTTGTGCTAAGCTAGCCTGCAATAGAACTGGTATGTGAACTGATTTTTCTGTGTAATTCATAATTTAAAGCCACCTATCTGATGATTAAACTTTTTGTTTTTGTTTATTTTTTGTTTTAAGATTCATTATAAGTTTAGCCTTTTGCTTGGCGTATAGCCAACCATATTGCTGTTTGAGAGACTTATATATGAGGTGGAGTTTTATTTTGGGAGGTTTTAGAATGTGCTCCAGCTATTATTTTAACCTGGTTACTGGTATTTGTCCAGCTGTTTAATCACCAGGTAGTTGACCTTAAACTAAAAAATTACATCTATTTTTAACGTGCTTTTGTTTTTGTTTAGTGGGTTTTTCTGTTGGTTTCTGTCGTTTCCACTGATTCAAGTTTACCGCGAATTTATTTTTTTCGCAAGACCTATTTTTGACAAACACGCAAATATAGAAATAATTTTTTATATATTTTTCCACAACTTTGTGGAAAAGCAAGGCTAATAACAGATATTCCCTGTTTTTCCACAAAGCTTACGTTTAGTTGTTGAAAACCAGACTATCGTGGCAACAAAGCGCTAATTAATGCTGCGTCATACTTACTTGTAGACATAAGAATCAAGTAAGTTACAAAAATAACGAGATTAATTGCGAGTGAAAGAACCAAAACGGCACTTCGAAAGTCTTGAGTAACCTGATCTACAACTACTGTTCCATCTTCAGCAATAATAATTCCGTTGTTTGTTAATAAAGTCTTAGCTTTTTTAATTTCATTATCTTTTTTTGAAACTTTTGCAGTTGATGCAGCATCTTTTTTAGCTGGAGTTTTTTTAACAATTTTAGTTTCTGTTTGTTTTTTTGTCATTTTATTCCTTTTTATTTTATTTGACTTATTTAATCTTAATTGTTTTGTATGTTTATATAATAGCATAAGTTTTTTAAAAAGTCAATAGTTTTATTTTACAATATTCTAAAACATTTTGTTTTCCCTTGCCAAAACTTTGTTCGCTTGACTTTCTATTGTTTTATTTTATTTATTTTTTTGACATTATCTGTTTTTATTGTGTTCATAATAAACCTGCTTTACACCTCTTTTGTAGTAGCTAATGCCATAGAATTAACCTCTATTACGCAAAAAGATAAAACTAAAATAAACTCAGGCCAATATTAAATAAACCCTATTTGACCTCCACCACTCAATCAGACCTTTCTCCTTTATTTCTTACAAGCAAAATAAAAAAAGACAACCCCACTTGGTCGTCTTTTAATTTATCTCTAGATGTGTGGATTTGCAGGAATTCCAGGCCCGCCTTCTTGCTGGATTAATGCACTAATTTCATAGAGTTGTTTTTCGTCACCCACTTTAGGTTCTGTGGTAATATTTTTACCCACCTCTAGAGGAAAAATATCTATGTCAGTATCTATACAATATTCATCGCTTCCGGCACTTTCACTGCATTTTACTGCATTATAACTATCTTTGAATTTTTTAAGCAATTCTTTGTCGTCTTTTAGCTTGTCAATTTCTGCGGCTAAAGCTGCTTTGTCTTTTTCTGGATCGCCAGTTCCCTTCACTTTGATGAAGAGCTTTTTCACGCCAGCAGCCACACTAGCACCTTCCTTTTCTCCATCTTCATTAACCTTAAGACCTAGCGAAATGTTTGCCCCAACCTCATAGTCAGTGTAGCCAGTGGTTTGGCAAGGTTTGCCATCAACTAGGGTTTCGGCGTAAGATAGTTTCGAGAAAGCGTTAATTCCACCGAATGTAGCTGTAGCTAGCATGAAGATTGAAAGGATAATCTTCTTAGATTTCTTGCTTAGCTTTGAAACAATGAGAGTTGTTAGTCCAAGGATTAGAGCTAGAACAAGGATTGTTGTAATAATTCCCGTTGTGTTTTGCACTCCAGTGTTTGGAGCTTGGATGTTTTTTGGAGCTGGTTGAACAGCTACAGTTTCTGTTTTTCCATCTGTTGTTGGAGATGGAGCTGCAGAAACCACATTGTTTTCTGCAGGCTTATCTAGACAGATAAGCTTTTTGAGTTTTAAATCTTGCATTTATTTATTCCACCTTACTTATTTCCATTACTCTTATGTCTATTTGATTTTATCATTGTTTGGAGGAAAGGTCAATAATTACTGCAAAGAATCTTCACCAAAAAGCTTTTTAATACGCGCCTCAATCGAGCCTTTATGTCGGCCAAGTTCTTTGCTTAATTTTAATGTTAACGCTTCATCTATTTTGCCGTTTTCGAAAATCGCCTCTTGAAGACGTGCATCATCGGAAAGCTTCCATGGTCGATACGCATTTGGGAATTCTTCTCGCATTTTTTCTAGTTTTTGCGCCCAGGTTGTTTTTGCTGGAGCCTTTTCAATAATATCACCCGCCTCGCGCTTTTTGGCAATTTCTAACAGATGAGCAAAACGTTTCTCCGCCTTTTGACTTTCATTTTTTAGTCGCGTATCAATTCTTTGCGCTTCTTCGCTAACAACTAGCGCCATTCGATTTATCCCAATTAAATATAACCTATCTAACGATCGAACTCGTGAAAGAGCCACATAACCCATTCCTTCGGCAAAAGCTTTTCGAAGATCAATTCGTGCAGCATCAAGGGTCATTCCTTGACTTTTATGAACCGTAATTGCATATGCCAGCCGTAGTGGAATTTGCATAATACTTGCTCGTTTTCTTTCACCATCGCGCATCTCCCAGGTATCTGGAACCATTGTAACGACTTTTCCATTTTGAAATTGCACAATCGGATAATCTGTTAAAGTTTCGAAATCAATCACCTCGCCAATTGAGCCATTTACATATTGACGATTTTGTGCATTTTTTACAGCCATAACTAAAGCACCCTTTTTAAGCCGCAAAAGCTCTGGTGCAAGAACTGATTTTTGCAAAGTTTCAACATAATTTTTTGCGCCCGTTGTAGTTTGAGCAAAATGAAACTCTTTACCCTCAAGTTCGGCAAGTTTTTGCTCGTTAATTTTATCGACATCAATATTCGTAGTGTGAAGTTCGGTTAGGTTTTTCGAAAAATCTTCATTTTCGAATTCTGGCTCAGCATCAACACGATTAAGCAAGCTTTCGGCATGCTTTCGGCGCAAATCATCCGCCCGAAGTGCGTTTAAAATTTCAGTCAACTCGCTATCTTTCTGGCGATAATTCTCCTCAAGATAACAAACCGTAAAATCCGCTAGACGCCAAGCCTCAGAATGAATCGCAAAACCACCAGTTCGACTACCATTTCGATTAATTGGCGGTAGCTGAAAAAAATCGCCACACAAAATCACTTGAATTCCACCAAAAGGTTTATCATTTTGGCGAATTGTGCGACAAATTTCTTCAACCATATCAAGCCGAAAATCATGCAACATTGAAATTTCATCAATCACTAGAATATCAGTATTTTTAATAATTTCCGCACGATTTTTGGGGATTTTTTCGAAAAACTTCTTAGAGAGATAATCATAAATACTAATTCCGCTCCAAGCGTGAATTGTGTTTCCACCAAGATGAGTTGCCGCTAAACCAGTAGTGGCTGTGACACTAACTTTTTTTCCAGAATTTTTTGCAAGCTTAATAAACTGGTTAAGCGTGAAAGTTTTTCCACTCCCCGCCGCCCCAGTTAAAAAGACGTTCTCGCCCGAAAGCATAATTTCTAAAGCTAGCGCTTGTTTCATTTTCGAAAACTATTCGCTCCCAATCATTCGTGGTGGTTCACCCTCTGGCTCATCAAGCAATTTTTTGCTTTTAATTTCGTATCGGCGACCAGTAATTTCACTCATAATATAATCTTCGTTAATCAGATTTACGAACATATCCAAATCATTGCCGTCCATAATAATAATCGCGCCGTTGTCATCTGTCATAAGTTCAAGCTGCATTTCGTCAGCATATTCAACCACTTTTTCTTGTGAAATTTCACCAATTTCATCCATTTTTTGTAGTTTCGTTGCGGCTTTTTTATGATCACGAACTAAGGTTTGCAAATCTAAACCATCTGGAAAACTCAGTTTATATTTTCGTTCAATTTCAAGCACTTTTTGGTCAGCCAAAACTTGTTTCTTATAATCATAATTGAAGAGTTTTTCGAATTTACTTTGGTTAAAAATAAAGATGTCGTTATTTACAATTAAAACTTGGTTATCTGGCTGGATTTTTAAACCAAATTCAGGTTCGAAAGCGCCAAATTTACCGTTTCGAAATTCCCAAGCCGTTGCACCACGCAAAACTTGACCTTGCATAATTTGTTTGGCAACATAGAACTTTTCACCTTTCGAGTTTGTGAAGCGCGCCAAAATCCCTTTAATCCGCTTAAAGTCGTGCTCGTTTTCATTAAATTCAGGAATATCAGAATATTGCGTTTCAATCACATTCAAAAGCGCATCCGCATGTTGAACTTTTTTCAACTCAGTTTTTAAAAGCACATCTTTACTTGCGCCACCATCAGTTTCGTAATTACGCACGCTCAAGCCAGTGCCCGCCCCCATATTTACAAAATTGATCATGTCATATAAAAATAGTGGCTTAATTTGTGAGTTTAATTCGCCCGTAAAACTTGTAGTGAAAGGAGCGAAATTTTTATTGAAAAGAAAAAACTCGACATCAAGATCGCCCTTAACCCCATCTGTTAAATTCGCCCATTGAAAAATATCAGTTGATTCATCTTTTTCTGAAGAAGATTCAACCTTGTGGTTTTTTTCTTCTGTTTTGTATTGTTTGTTTTCGGTATTCTCTGAATGTTCAGTTCTAATTTCATCTTCCATGTATTATATTATAGCATAAACGCAAAATAAAAATAACACCTTTTGGTGCTATTTTTAATAGTTATTATGATTATAAATAATCTATTGGCGAAACTGGAAGACCGGTTGAAGTTGTAAAATTAGCATAAATCTGATATAGCTGCTTTTCCTCGTCTTGTTTTGGAGATTTAGAAATGTGCTGCTTAATTCCTCCGTTAAAGTCTTCAGCAACAATATCCGTACCATTAGGGTGTTTAAGCGTAGGATTGCTGTCGTTAAAATTTCTTACAGCGCTCTTAAGCAAATCTTTGTCATCCTTTAGCTTGTCAATTTCTGCGGCTAGAGCTGCTTTGTCTTTTTCTGGATCACCAGTACCTTTGACTTTGATGAAGATTTGCGATTTATTGTAAGATGCGCCCGTAACATCAATTCCTACAGAAACATCCGCCCCAACCTCATAGTCAGTGTAGCCAGTGGTTTGGCAAGGTTTGCCATCAACTAGGGTTTCGGCGTAAGATAGTTTCGAGAAAGCGTTAATTCCACCGAATGTAGCTGTAGCTAGCATGAAGATTGAAAGGATAATCTTCTTAGATTTCTTGCTTAGCTTTGAAACAATGAGAGTTGTTAGTCCAAGGATTAGAGCTAGAACAAGGATTGTTGTAATAATTCCCGTTGTGTTTTGCACTCCAGTGTTTGGAGCTTGGATGTTTTTTGGAGCTGGTTGAACAGCTACAGTTTCTGTTTTTCCATCTGTTGTTGGAGATGGAGCTGCAGAAACCACATTGTTTTCTGCAGGCTTATCTAGACAGATAAGCTTTTTGAGTTTTAAATCTTGCATTTATTTATTCCACCTTACTTATTTCCATTACTCTTATGTCTATTTGATTTTATCATTGTTTGGAGGAAAGGTCAATATGCTTTTGCTTTGATTTCGGACTTATTTTATGTTATAATCTTAAAATGAAAATTGCAATTTTAGGGCGACAGCCGAGCATTGGGATTGCTGAACTCGAAAGTGTTTTTGGCGGAGAAAAAATTCGTGTGCTTAGTGATTATGCCTGTCTTATCGAAACTGAAAAACTTAATGTTTCACATTTTGGTTCAATCTTAAAAACTGGTCAAGTAGCTTTCGAAATTAACTCAACAGATTGGCAAGAAGTTTCAAAAAAGATGACTAAAATTTTTGAACAAGATTTTTCAAACTTTGAAGGAAAAATTACTCTTGGAATCTCTACTTACGGCCTAAAACTTCGACCAAATGAACTTTCAAAAACAAGCTCGGTTATTAAACAAAAACTTAAAAATCATGATGTTTCTGTGCGGATTATTCCTTCAAAGCAACTAGCGCTTTCAACCGCAATTTCACACAACAACAAACTTGGCTTAAGTGAAAAAAAGATTGAAATTTTAGCAGTTCGTGGCGGCAAAAAAACAATTATTGCCTTAAGCGAAGGTGCGCAAAATATCACAAGCTACGCTAGACGTGACCAAAATAGACCAAAGCGTGATGCTTTTGTAGGAATGCTACCGCCAAAACTCGCTCAAACAATGATTAATTTTGGCGCCGGTAAAAATCAGCCACAAATTAAAGCTTTTTTGGGTGAAAAGACTTTCGAAAACCCTAAAATCCTTGATCCGTTTTGTGGAACAGGCACAGTTCTTCAAGAAGCACTCTTAAAAGGTTTTGAAGTTAACGGAACAGATTTAAGTGAAAAAATGATAGAATTTTCGAAAGAAAACAGCGAGTGGTTTTTGCAAGAATTTAAACCGCACGGCAAACTTGGCGAAATTTATCAAGCTGACGCAACAGATGAAAAATGGACTTTTGCTGATACACTTTCAACTGTTGTTTGCGAAACTTATCTAGGACAACCGTTCTCCGCTCCGCCTTCACCAAAAAAATTAACAGAAGTTCGTGAAAATTGTAATCGTATAATTTCAAATTTTTTGAAAAACCTTGCCTCACAAATTCCAGCCGGAACCCAAATTTGCATTGCCGTTCCTACTTGGAGAACACAAAATGGTCATTTTTCACACCTTCCACTTGTTGACTTTTTAAATGAGCTGGGGTATAATAGAAAAGAATTTATGCGCGTTAAACCACAAGATTTAATATATTATCGCGAAAATCAAGTTGTGGCGCGTGAATTATTAGTACTAATAAGGAGTAAAAATGTCACACGTTAAATCGGGTGGTTCAAGTAAGAACATCCACAATAACGCCGGTCAACGCCTTGGTGTTAAACGATTTGGTGGCCAAAAAGTTAACGAGGGTGAAGTTCTCGTTCGACAAACTGGTGCAACTAAATTGGCTGGTGAAGGAACTTACATGAGCCGAAATTTCACGATTCATGCCAAACAAGACGGTGTTGTGAAATTTAAACAAATCCAAAAACGCAAATTTACTGGCAAGACTGAACGACGTACAGTTGTAGAAGTTGTAGCTGCGTAATTTGCAATAAAAAAAATGAGTCTTTCGTATCGATCGACTCATTTTTATTTATTATCTAATAGCTTTCATTAAGACCTAGGTGTTCACGAATTTTTTCGATTACATCAGAAATCACAACTTGAGATTTCACAAGATAATCATCAACGCCCAGCTCTTCAGCACGCTTCCTGTCACTCTCTTGGCTTAAGGCGGTAAGCATAATAATTTGAAGATTCATTGTTTCTGGTGTATTTCGTAAAATATCCAAAACATCAAAACCAGATATTTTTGGCATCATCGCATCGAGCAAAATTAAATCTGGACGATATTTAAGGGCGGCCGTTAGAGCCTGCTCGCCATCATGAACCTCAATGACTTCAAAATCTTCCATCTCAAGTCGAGCACGATAAATACTTGCCAACACTTCATCATCTTCAACTAGTAAAATTTTCTTCTTAATTTGCATACCAACTCCTTATTTTAACAAATCTAGTGCTTTATTTTTTTGGACATCATTTAACAAATAACTTTGATTTTCTGGGGCCTTAACCTCAATATCTGGTGAAATTCCATTATTTGAAATATTTTCTCCATTTGGCGTATACCATTTTGCAATAGTAACCTTCAGTAAAGCTCCTCCAGACATATCAACCGTAGTCTGAACACTTCCCTTTCCGTAAGATTTTTCACCGACAATCGTTGCTGCTTTATTCTCTTTTAGTGCTCCTGCCACAATTTCGCTAGCACTTGCAGATGTTCCGTCAAGAAGAATAACAGTTTTCATCCCTTTTAACGGATTATTACCTGTTGCTCGAATTTCTTCGATAGTTTTTGAACCTGTTTTTTCGCTAACAATTAACGCATTTTTTTCAAGCCATAAACTTGCAACAGTTTTTGCAGCTTGAACGTAGCCACCACCATTTCCACGCAAGTCTAGAATAACCTTCGAAAATCCTTCATTTTTAATTTCTTCGGCATATTTTTTAGCTAAGGCACCCGTCTCGCTGTCAAAGCGATAGATTGAAAGAATCGCAACATCTCCATTTTTCGAAAGCTCCACACTTGGATTTTCGATTTTCGCTCGAGTCACCGAGAATTCTTTTATATCCTGACCTCTTAATAAGCTAATTTTAACAGTAGTACCAGCATCACCTCGAATTTTTGAGCTAACTTCTGCTGTGCTCTTTTTGGACACATCTTCATCATTAACTTTTAAAATTATATCTCCTGGTAAAATTCCTGCACTTTGAGCGGAGTTTTTTGCTAAAACGCGTACTACCTTAACAGACTGACCATCCTTCGCGAGCTCAACTCCAATTCCAGCGCCAACATCGCCACTTAAACTTTTGTTAAACTCTTCAGCCTCTTTTGCCGTCATATATTCTGTGTATTTATCTCCAGCGGCTTCAACTAAACCCTTTGAAGCACCCTCTGTTAACTTTTGTTGATCTAATTTACCATCAAAGTTTGAAGCTAATTGATTATATGTTTTTTCAACCGCCGAAAGATCAAGTTTCTCAACTCTCTTCATTCCGAAAACCGGTGCAATTAAATTTTTAATATCATCTATTCGTGAACCGCCAACAAATCCCAAAACCAACATAAACGTTGAAACAATGATAAGCGTTGAGCGTTCAACTTTTTTACCTCTATCCATAAAACCCATTATATCACAAAAGCACAAGCATAACAAAAAATAAATTATATTGCAAAAGAAATTTTAGACAAAATAAAAGACCCCTTTTTTGGGTCTTGAGGACTGACTAAAAGTTTTTTCTACTTAGATATTCTTTTTCCCAAGCGATTGCCTTTTCTTGAACTTTAAGCTCATATGAAGTTCTTTCTTTTTCTTCTGATTTCATATTTCTAAGTTCTTCCTGAGCTTCTCGTAATAATTTCAGTTGTTCAATTGCTGGATAAAGGGCAGTACCTATTATTCGTATTAATTCCCTATTATCTTCTATTAATCTTTTATTAAATTCAGCAAGAGTTATAGTATTTTTTTCTGACATTTTAAAGTCCCTCCTGTTTCCATAAGTACCTGTTCATGAAAAAGATTTATATTGTCACGAACAACTCTCATATTATAACTCAGTTGCTAAATAATTTCAAACAAACAACAAAAAAGCGAGTCAGATGAACTGGCTCGCTTAAATATTAATCAAAATATACATATGTGTCGTAAGTGCTTGCTGGAACGGTCATTGTTGAGAATTGTCCCCAGCGTCCGTTAACGAGGTAATTGTATTGAGAAATTGTAACCATATTACCGTTGACAGATTCAACCCAAACGATGTGACCGTATTGACCACCAGTCATAACACCGAACGATCCTGCCTTTGGTGTGCTTCCGGTTCGGAATCCGGCATTACGCGCACTAGCTGGGACATTCTTAGCATTTCCCCAATACGCAGCGTTAATACCTTTTGTTGCGCGCAACTTCCAAGCGACATAACTCACACATTGACGACAACCATAACCATAACCATCACCACCATTTCCATCTGCACCACCATGACTTACGGCGTTACCGTCGACATAACAGTTTGCGTCATTCCAAGGGTAACTACTTGTTCCAGCAATAGCTTGTGGGATAGTACCACCGCCAGCAGCACGAGCAGCGCGTAAAATTTGCGCCTGAATCATATCTTGTTGCTGCTTTTGAAGTTCTGCTTTTTGTGAAGAACGTTCACTAGCATATTTAGTATATTCAGCTTCATCGTTCTTAGTTTTAGCAATCAAATCATTCTGCTGATGAATCTTTTCTTGCAATGCAGACTCCGCTTGTTTTTGATTGGTCAACGCAACCTTAGTTTCATCGCGTTGTTTTTCAAGTTCTGCTTTAGCCCGCTTAATGCTGTCAACTTTTTCAACCAATTGATTCTTAACCGCACTCTGGTACTCGAAGTTATCAAGTGCTTTCGAAAGATTGCTACTTCCAGCAATTCGTTCAATAGGCGTTATATCGTCATCAAGAGACATTGTTGCCAAAATAGAACCAAGCGCATTCCGGTTTCTCTGAATACTATCTTCATTATTCTTAATCTCAATCTGAAGCTTTTCGAATTGCTTTTGATAGATTGAAATTTGAGACTGAATCATCGCCTTTTCGTTTTCAATTCCATTCAACTCGTTTTGAAGAGTCTGAGCCTTGTTTCGTAATTGGCTAGCTTGAGATTCCGCATCACTAATTTGTGACTGAATTGCTTTGATTTCTTTATCAAGCTGATCAATACTCTTTTCAGCTTGAGCGTTGTTTTTAGGCAAAACTGCAACAACACCAGCAGCCGCGACACCCACAGATATCGCACCATTGATAAGTAAATTCTTCTTATTGATTTTCTTCATAGTTGTTTTTCTTTTTGCTTTTATTTTATTACTGTTTACAGTATACCACACTTTGTTTGTGAAAACAAGCCCCTTTCCTATTATATTTTTAAATATTTCCTTGTTGCAGTAAATGCAGAGATTACACCAATTGTTGAACCTATTAGAATTAGCCCAAGAACAACCACAACCCCGTATACTTGCAAGAATGAGATAATCGGAGAAACGATAATTCCATATGCTTCAAGCTTTGATTTTGACAAGAAAACTATTGTATAACCAATGATTGTCGCCAAAACTGCTGCAATCGTTCCACAAATTATTGCTTCGACCAAAAAAGGTCCTGCAATAAAGCTCTTATTCGCACCAATTAGTTTCATCATATAAATCTCTTCTCGACGGTTAAAAATTGCCATTCGAATTGTATTAAAGATAATCAAACTTGCAATAATAACAAAGATTGAACCAGCCAAAAGTCCAACTTTTTCGGCAAAATTAATCGTATTAGAAATATTCTTGATTATCTCGTTGCGATCACTCGCATATGTTGGTGGGTGGTCAGGGTCAAGACTCGATTTAATTAGTTTATCACTGTCAACGAGACTCTTAAGCTCTGTTGTATCCGAAATATTAACCAGTTTAATATTGAAAATTCCAAAAAATTCATTATTTGACTCAAGCAAGGCTTTTCGAATATCTGCGTCGGAAGAATTCTTGCTTGCGAATTTTTCACGTGCTTGTTGCGGTGACGTGTATGTAATACTTGTTACTGATTTCAAATTTTGAATTGATTTTTTCATCTTGGCGATATCCTTATCGGACACACCTTTTTTGAGATAAATCGACATATCAACCTTATTCTTGATATCTTCAACCGTATCCATCAAGATTGAGCGAGCCAACAATGAACCAAAGATAATAACCAAAGTAACTGTCATCACTGCCGTTGCGGCAACCGAAAGCCAAGCGTTTCGCACAAAACTATTTGCACCATATTTTGTAATTCTCCAAAAAGTTAAAGCCTTGCGGCGACGCTGTTTTTGTTGCATTATAACTTTTGAATTTTGCTTCTTTCGTCCTTGAGATGTTTGTGGTTTTCGATGATGTCTCAAGCTTTGAACTTTCGAAGAAGCATGCAAACGTTTTTCATCATCATTTTGTGCTTTTGCTGCTGGAGAGTTTGAAAATTCTTCTTTCATTACTGTCTATATTCCCCCTGTGACTGATCGTGAGTAATTTTTCCGTGACTCAATGTAATAACACGGCGCTTTAATCTGTTAACAATTTCAACATTGTGCGTAGTTAGCACCACTGTTGTTCCGTAATCGTTAATTTTTTCAAGCAAGCGAATAATATCCCAACTGTGTTTTGGGTCGAGATTTCCTGTTGGCTCATCGGCGATTAGAATTTTCGGCTGACGAGCGAGTGCACGTGCAATTGCAACACGCTGACGTTCACCACCGCTTAACTGATGCGGGAAATTATTCTCTTTACCTTGAAGCCCAACAAGCTTAATAACTTTTGGAACCGTTGCTTTGATTTCATGATTTGTCATTCCAGCAATTTCAAGCGCAAAAGCAACATTTTCGAAAACAGTTCGATTTGGTAAAAGTTTAAAATCCTGAAAAATCACACCAATTCGACGACGCAAAAGTGGAATATCTTTATCTCGAAGTTTATCGTAGTCGATTCCGCCAACTACAATTTTACCGCTAGTTTGCTTCTCTTCCCGAGTTAGCATTTTTAATAGTGATGATTTTCCAGCACCACTAGTTCCCACCAAAATCACAAACTCTTTTGGTTTAATATGAAGACTGATCCTGTTGATTGCAGGAGTGTTTGAATTCCCATAAACTTTAGTTACACGATCTAATAATATCATCACTTTCTATTATAACAGCTTTTCACAAAGCGTTCAAGCTTATTTATATATTTTATTTTTACAGATAAAAATAAGCGGTCAAAGTTAACCGCATTATTTTATTTTTTGGACTTTTCTTTCTTTCGAAGAAGTTGCGCAGTATAGTTTTCTGGAGAGTTTGCGGTTTTATCAATTCCGAGAACTTCCAAAACATCCCACAACTCTTGGCGAATCGCATCTGGATTATCACCTTTTTTAACTTCTCTTTCAAGCTTAATGAATGTTCCGAGTTTTTCAACATCATCTAGGTAGAAAGTTGTATCTTCTACTTGAAGTTTTTGACGATTTCGAAGAACTTCTACTTTCATTTCAAAACCTAATTGTTGCACAATGTGCGCTGTTTCAGAATAGTTCAAAACAGGCGTTTCGTGAATTAAGTCAACATTTTCACTTTGAATATGTCGTTTTTGAATTAACTGATACCATGGCTTGCGCTTTGGATCAATAATCTCTGTTCGAATCATTAGTTTTGGCAAGTTTCGACTTGGTTGATAGCCACGTGGCAAAAAAACGCGGTCGTTCTGAAAAATAACACGACCAAAATCATGCCCTGTATCTGTTAGGCGCTTGATAAAATCAACCTTATTTTTAATTTTTGCTTTTACAATAACTTTTTTCATAGCTTGATTATATCATATATTCTAATTATTGCCAAGATGCTTATATTTTAGTCGTTGCCGAGATTGTTCTGAAAGACAAACTGTTGCAGCCATCGCAACATTCAAACTTTCAATTTCGCCAATTTGCGGAATTATCACCTTCTTCCTAACTTTCGAAAGAACTTCTTCCGAAACACCAGAACCTTCATTGCCAAAAATCCAAGCAGTTTTTACCGTAAAATCCTCATCATAAATTGTTTTTTGCGCCTTTAAACTTGTTGCAAAAGTTGGAATTTTAAGCTTTTCGATAATATCTTTTAAATCTTCGTTCTCAAAAATCTCTAGCTGAAAATGTGCCCCCATCCCTGCTCGCAAAACTTTTGGCGACCAAGCCGAAACAGTTCCCTTTGAACAAATTATTTGTTTAACGCCAAAACCAACTGCGCTACGCAAAATTGTTCCCAAATTGCCCGGATCTTGAACTCTATCGAGAATGATTGTGTCTTCACAAAAATCAATACTTTGATTTTCTGGTGTCTTCACAACAAATAAAACACCAACACCCTCAATAACAGGACTAATCTTTGAGTATATTTTAGACTCAAGCTCAATAATTCCAGTATTCAATTCTTCGCATTTTTGAATAATCGCTTCAACTTCTTCGCTTCTTTTTGAAGAACTAGAAAGCACGCAAAAATCCGGCGCACCGAAGCGCTTGAGCCACTCGGCCGTAAGGTGCGCACCCTCAATAATGGTCATTTTTTGCTTGTTTCGAAAACTTTGCTTTTCTGAAAGCTGAACAAGTTTTTTAACCAATGGATTTTGCGCCGAACTAATCTTCTTCATTAAATCTCGCTTGATTTTACACGAATCTGTGAAGCGTCATCACGATTTCGGACGCTAACTAAGCCGTCACCTTCAACTGTTTCGAAATCGATCACAACAACTTTCGGCACACCAATTTCATCTGCTTTGGCGTAAACTTTACCAACTTTTCCACTCAAATCAAATTCTACATTTTTGTATTTTTTGCGAAGCTCAGAGTAAACCTCTTTAGCTTTTTCAACTAAAGCCTCTTTGTTTTTCAAAAGTGGAGCCACGATGATTTTAGTTGGCGCAAGGTTTTCTGGTAAAGCTAGATAAGTTCGAGTTTTGCCTTCAGATTCAACTTCAGTATAAGCATTCGAAAGAACCGCCATCAATAAGCGCTCAACACCAAAGCTTGGCTCAATCACATGTGGAATAAACTTTTCGCGAGTTTGTTTATCTGTGTATTCCATACTTTTACCACTTGCCCGTTGAATATTCCCAAGGTCGAAGTCGGTTCGATAAGCAATTCCCATTAATTCTTCTTTACCGATTGGGTAATTAAATTCGAAATCTACTGTTCGTTTTGAATAGTGCGCTCGATCCTCGGCCGGAACTTCAAGTTCAAATAAAGACTCTTTTGGAAGACCCATTTTTTCAGTTAAGAATTCTCGAACTAGTTGAAGAAGTTTTTCAAACTCAGATTCCCAGTTTTCAGGTTTTACGAAATACTCAATTTCCATTTGCTCAAATTCTCGAGAACGGAACACAAAATCACGCGGACTAATCTCGTTTCGAAAAGCTTTTCCTTGTTGCGCAAGCCCAAACGGCAAGCTTGGATAAAAAGCATCTACTACATTTTTATAGTTTGTAAAAATTCCCTGAGCAGTTTCTGGACGAAGATAAGCTACAGAGTTTTCATTAACAACTGCACCAACATTGGTTTGAAACATCATATTAAAACTACGAACGTCGCTCAAATCATTACCCTTTGGTGATTTCAAGCCTTTTTCACGAATAATTTCAGTAATTTTTTCATTTGAAAGACCTTCTGCTTCAATTCCAGCATCTTTCAAAAGGTGATCCGCTCGATAGCGCTCACCAGTTTTTAAATCCTCAACCAAAGGATCGGCAAAAGTTGCAGCATGACCACTAGCTTTCCAAACTTTTGGATTCATAATAATCGCTGCATCAACACCAAACATATCTTCGCGATTTTCAACGAAAAACTCCCACCATTCGTTCATTATTTTGCGCTTTAATGCTAAGCCAAGTGGGCCGTAATCCCAAGTTCCGCGCATGCCGCCATAAACTTCACTACCTTGCCAAATAAAACCACGCCGTTTCGCGAGGCTAACAATTCTGTCCATTAAGTCTTCGTTCTTCATTTTTCCTCCATTAAAATCTACCTAATATTATATCAAAAAAATCTTAAAAACACAAAAAATAGCCCTCTTTCGAAAGCTATTTTTGTAACTGTTTTAAGCGTTTAGAATTTAACTTTTGAGCCAAGTAGTTTCTTTCGAAAAGCTACAGCAGCTAAAGTGCCAACAATTCCAAGAGCTGGAACCGCCCAAGCTAATACGTTAGCAACCTTTTCGAAACCAGTGTTTGGTGCCTTAATTTCCTTTGGAGCATCTTCCTTTTTAGGATCTTCTTTAGCTGGTTCTGCCGGTTCAACAACAGCTGGCTTATTTTCAGGATCCTTTGGTTTAACTGGCTCCGCTGGCTTAACTGGCTTAACTGGCTTGATTCTAGCGTAAGTTTCTACATTACTTCCAAAAATTCCACCCTGTTGGTTAAATTCAGATTTTGCTATAGTATTACCATCTGGTGCAATCAATTCAGATGTATATTTAATATCATTAATTTTGCCGTTTGCAATTTTTGAACCATCGACAACTTTAACCTCTGAAACCCAGTTTCGGTAAATACCATCTGTTGCTGGCATATCTTTTGTTACCTCAATCACAATTTCGGTGTCTGATGTAGAAACAATTTTCACATCCATTGATGGACCACCAGCAAAGTAAACACCGTATTTATTCACAGGGGTAGACGCTGAGATACTTTCACGCATTCTTCCTAGCTGGATATTTGTTCCAGCTGGATAGTTTTTATTATCAAAACGGACTGGCGAGTCATCACTCATTGTAAGTTTTAGCTTTGTTCCAGCCTTAACTGGATTATTCTTTGATTGAATAATTGTTGGTCCAAAAACCGAACTTCCATCATTAGTGTTAAAACTTATATATCCTGAACCAAGGTGTGTATTATCAGCGACAAGCAGATTTGGTTTTCTAACCGTCACAGGATCACCCTTTAAAGTTGTTGTTCCAATAATCTTTGTCTCAATAACTACATCATGATTAACACGGATAAAATTGTTCACATTATTGTTAGATACTGTAGTTCGAAAGTTTGTATACTTTTCAATGTTTTTGTTAAATATAATTTTCCCCTGCCAAATATCTGCAGCCGGTTTTGCATCTTCGTCATCGCGTGGAACAGTTTCATAGTTGAGGTTTTGGCCTTTATTGAATCGCTTATCAACTATAACTTCACCAATTTTATCATTATTATATTTCAAGTCTGCTTTTTCACCAGGGATCACTGAGACATTCTCTGCGCGGAAAGTTGCCCAGTCGCCCTCGTGAGCAGTAACACCAGAAACCTCAATAGTCCATTCGCGACCATCTGACTTAATTTGTGTTGGTGTAACTTTTATTTGGTTAGTAACATCTTGTGGTGCCGCCAAAGCAGACTTAAACCCGACCACCGATAACACCGCAGCTGCGGCAATTATTAATGTTTTGCTTCTAGAAATCATCTTCTCTCTCCTATTTTTTTATTTAAATAAAACACTTATCTTATCTCCAGTATAGCATCTTTCAAAAATAAACGCAAGCGTTTTTTATTTTTTATTTAGCATAAAAAATAACTCTTTTAAATCCTCTAGAATTCTCTCATTACCCCTTACTTTTGAGATAATTTGCGGCTGACTAGAAAGCATTAATCTTAAAAATTTTATATGATTAGCATTGAAATCACCTTCACTATCTTCAACAAAAACTTTATCATAAAAATCGAAGTTATAAGTTAAATCTGCCTGCAAGGGTTTGCCATTCTTGTCGCTTTCGAGGTTGATTTCATCACCAGAAAATTCAGCGATTTTTAAATTAAACCATTTTTTTGTTAGACTTAAGTCAATCTCAAAATTATTTAAACTTCGAAAAACTGTTAGTAGAATTTCGAAAAAATCGTCACTTTCAATTTGTTCGCAAAGCCAAGAAACCGTTTTTATTGCTTGATATGCAAACTCGGTTCGCTCAAAATCCTTTAAAATTTCACCAAAAAATTCTCGCATTCGCGCCGAGGAAAGTGTGCGCATTTCACTTTTCCCTTCAATTAAAACAACTTCATTTAGCGCAAAAAATTCGATTCCACCAGCAAGTTTCGATTTTGGTTTTCGAACACCACGCGCCATTGCGCTCACTTTTCCGCCTGGTGTTAATAAATTTACAATTCGATCAGCCTCACCAAAATCAGTTCGTCGCAGGACTATCGCTAAAGTTTTTTTTCGTGCGTTATTCATTTATAATCTCACTTATTCTTTCTCGCAACTCTCGTGGTTGAAACTGTGATTTTTCAAAAATATCCCGAACGTTAAAATGTTTTAAACTTTCCATTTCGAGTTCATCTGCTAAATCCGAACAAATGACAACTGGAATCCTTGCCGTATCAGCATAACTTTGGAGCTCGTTTAGTAGCGCAAATGCCGAATGACCTTCAAGCAGAATATCTAAAAGAATCAAATCTGGCAACCTTTTATTAATTTTTAAAATTGCCTTTTCAGCTGAATTGGCGTGCGAAATTTCAAAATTCTTGCGTAGAATTCGCTCAAAATTTTCAGCTAAAATCACATTGTCCTCAATAATCAAAATTTTTTTCACAACAAACTCAATTGACCAGAACGGTTTAAATCTATATAAAATGTGCTTCCGTTACGGTGGCGAATCACACCAATCTTAGCACCCATTGCCGTAGCAAAACTTTGCGCAATAAAAATACCCAAACCCGAACTTTGCGGACGTGAGCTGGCCTGCACAGGTTGGTGATTTTGCTTTTTAACGGCGCGCCAAATTGAAAGTGGCAATTCATCACCGAAATCACGCACAGAAATTCGAACCTTTTCACCAACGTTCGAAACCTTGATTTCAACTTCAGTTTTTTCGTTCGAAGAATAAAGCGCGTTATCTGAAAAATTCATCAAAACCGAACGCAAAAGTTCATAATTTGCAACAATAAGTTCATTTTTTCGTACATTTTTAAATCTGATAACTCGATTATGGAGTTTAAATACGTCTGAAATTTCAGAAACAACATCATGGCAAATTTTTTTAGAATTTATCGGCTCCAGCTCAAACATCGCATCTTCAAGCTTTGAAATTTTAGTTAAATCCTGAACTAATCGTAAAGCCCTTTCGCTAGTTATGTCAATCTGGCGAAGGATTCGCGATCGCTCATCATCCGAAATTTCAGTATCGTCATCATTTAGAGTTAACGAAAGTTGCCGAATAATAGAAAGCGGGGTTTTCATCTCGTGAGCAGCAACAAGAAAACTACTTTCTTTTGCTACCAGATTTAAAAACTCCCGCTCATTCATGCTTTTATTATAGCAAATTTTTGCTATTTTTTAAAGCTAGTCATTAATTTTTAGGGTGCTCAAAACGTTTTCGTTCAAAACATTATTGTAAGTATCAGCGTCTGTTCGAATCATTAACGTTTTGTTGTTTAATTTGAAGTAGTAGGCTGTTCCACGGATTCGATTGTTCTTTTCTGGTCCTGGGAACAAACCTGCAATCTTGGTTGCTGGATAACCGTTAACAGTTACCGTTTCAGAAGAAAGCTCACCTTTTTTAATTGCTTCGTTAAACTCTTTGAGAACTTCATCCATGTTCTTTTCGTAGATGAATACTCGCAATCCAAATCGTTGTGTAGTTCGCTCGTCCTTTGGAACTGGTGGGACTGATTCAGGGTAAAAATAAGCAAAGAAGCCTTTACGGTCAGAACCGTTTGATTCAACGTATTGGTTCCAGAATGTTGGATAACTAAACGTTACTTTTCCTAGATCTTCTGGGGCGCGAAATTCTTTAACGGTTTTTCGCCTTTCCTCGTTGTATTTCTTTTCGTCATCTTCTTGTTGTTTTCTTTTTGCGTCAGCTACGGCAAGGCTGATTTGACCATCAACATCGGTTTTAGAATTATTATATTGAATATAAGCCCAAATACCAAATGAACCCGCACCAGCAAATCCAATACTCAAAAGAATAATTGCAATTGTTGAGCCTTCTACTGCACCTTTTTTGAATCTATTCATACTACCATTATACTTATGTTTTTAAAATTTTCAAGTGCTTTTAATTTGATTTTCGAAAAAATAAAAAAACCGCCAAAGCGGAATTTATCAAAAAATTGGTGGCTCCTCCCAGACTTGAACTGGGGACACAAGGCTCTTCAGGCCTCTGCTCTACCAACTGAGCTAAAGAGCCAACCTTTTTAATTATACAGTATACGCTTTTTTATTGCAAGCGTTTTTTTAAGTTTTTAATTTTAGCTAAATAATCTACGTATTGACTTTTTATATAAAAAATGTTATTATATAAGTATTCCAAAAAAAAGGAGGTTCTTTTATTTGTTGATAACAATAACCAATGTGCAAGTTTTCCGTAATCTAGCTTCAGGCGGTGTAAAACTGCCGCATAGAGTTCGACTAAAAACCGAGAATGGTGAATTCTCTGCTGTAATTGATTTTTTAAAACAATATGAAAACTATATTCGTGTTGAAGGAAAAATCGCAGCAAGCGAAAAACAAAGATTTGAGTTAAATCTTTTAAATGATCAGACAGAAGCAAAAATTAAGATTAAAAAAATTGCACAAAGCTAAGCCCATTTTACATGGGCTTTTTAAATGTCTCAAATTCGGAAATCTCTTTGCGATGTTCATTTCGGACTTTGTTCATTTCAACTAAATCTTTAAATGCTAAGTTTTTACTTTCAGCCTGTGCATCCATCAAATCATAAAAAATATCTAGACTTTCATAGTTTGTTATTGGTGCTGAAATTAAAATTTTATTAGCTTTATAATCGTGCATCAACTGGTCAAAGTCATACATCAAATCTTCATATTTATCATCTCGAAGATATTTTTCATTAATATCGCGGTGTGGTGAAGCTAAAACGGAAGCACCAACTTTTCGAAGTAGGTTTAATCGCGTTGGGTTATTTTCGAAACGACGAGTGTGGTAGCTTTCACTACGTTCACCAATACCACGACCAAAATCATCATTTTTATCGTACCAAACAGGTACAGAACCGTGAACTAATTTAACTTCGCCATTAACTTCGGACTTAACTTGCTTGTCTTCACTTTCCCAAAAAGTAAAACCTTTTTCGTTAACTTTAGCTTCCGGCAATGCTTTCTTGAGCAGAAATCCAGCTACGCCAATTGTAGCACCCGAAAAGCTAGTTTCATCAACTGCAATCACTTTTTTACCTTCAACTGTTGTTTTCGCTTTCAAAATCTGCTGGATAATCTCATCCTCTGATGCGTTCATGTCAATTTCAGCATCCTTGTCTAAAAATTGTGAACGAACCGCCGCTAAAATTCGGTCTTTCGTTTCTTGAGAAGTTCCCATTTGCCAACGGTTAATAAAGTGACTTGTTTCAGCCAGTTTATTCCCTTCTGTTCCATCACTAAAATAGCCGTCACGAATACCGAACCCAAGCTCCGTAAAAATCTGATTTCTGTCAATGTTCAAAAATTTTGAATCTGGCCGTTTTTTATCTGGCATTACATTTTTAAGAACTTTTCGAGCTAGGCCGTCAAGCGGTCGCGCAGATTTGTCGAGATAAACAACTGTATCATATCGAGAAGCCATATCTGCAAGCGCAATTCCATGTTTTAGATATTTTGAAGCAACCAGGTCGATTCCGGCTTTCCCAGCACCGTTAACTAATTGTTTCGAAAGAATTTTATAGTCTTTTGGATTTACAATAAAATCATCTTTCTCGTCAAAATAGCCATTTTCGATTTCTTCTTGGCGACGGTCTTTAAGCGCAATTTCGTCTTCAAGATGCTCTTTCGCCTCTTGACTATCTGGATTGTTTAAATATGTAAACCGTTCACGCTTTTTCGAAAAATGCTTAGTTTTTTCAGAAATTTCCAAAATTGCACCACCTAAATCCCGCGCTTTCTCTTTTGGAAGCGGATTATTTATTGATTCTTGCTGGTTTTCGAAAGTTTCTGCTATTTGTAGTGTATTAAATTTTTTCATATTTTTGTTTTATTTTTTATTAATGCTTAAATAATATCACAAAAATAGCATTTTGTCAATACGCTTAAGTTTTTCACTCTTCAGAATATTCCAAAAAGGCGTAAATAAATCCGTCAATTTCACCATTTAGGACTTTATCTACATCTTTTTCTTCATATTTCGTTCGAGTGTCTTTCACTAATTTATAAGGGTTAAGAACATAGTTTCGAATTTGTGAGCCCCAATCAGCAGACTTTCCAGCCTGAAGTTCGCTTAGATTTTGCGCATGCTGTTCCATTTTCATCTGCACAAGCTTTCCGCGTAAAATCTTCATAGCGGTCTCTTTATTTTGAGTCTGCGAACGCTCATTTTGAATCGCCACAACGATTCCGGTTGGCAAGTGTGTGATTCGAACTGCCGAATCAGTCGTGTTCACGCCCTGCCCACCTTTTCCGCCGGAACGATAAACATCAACTCGTAAGTCTTTTTCGGCAATCTCGACTTGTTCGGGCGCGTCAATTTTTGGCAAAATTTCAACCAACGCAAAAGAAGTTTCACGGCTTCCAGCACTATTAAACGGCGAAATTCGCACCAAACGATGTACTCCGTTTTCGCTGCGAAGTTTACCATAAGCATTCAATCCTTGAACCTCAAAAACACTGGTTTTTATTCCAGCTTCTTCACCAGTACTGCGCTCAATTTGCTCAGTTTTAAATTCATTTTTCTCCGACCAGCGCAAATACATTCGCTCCAGCATTTCGGCAAAATCTTGTGCGTCGGTTCCACCAACACCAGACGTAATACGCACAATCGCATCACCGTGATCAAATTCTCCGCTAAAAAGAAGTTGTTTTTGCAACTCTTTAAAATCATTTTCGAACTGACAAATTTGACTTTCGAATTCCTCTATGAGATCTTCATCACCAAGATTTATCAACTCAAAAATATCCTCGACCTGTGTTCTCAAAATAACCCAAGGATGAATTTCCTTCTTTAGATTGGCAAGTTTTTTAATTTTTTCTTGCGCAACAGAAGGATTCAACCAAATTTCGGGATTTGATACTTCGCTTTCGAGGTTATTTAGTTGCTGTTTCTTATCTTCAAGATTAAGCTTTAAGCTCGCTTTTTCAAGCTCATCTAAAATATTGCCCGTGCGAGCTTTCAGCTTATCCATAAAAAATTATTTTTTAGCCGCCTTTTCAGCTTCTGCTGCTTCTTCTTCATCGTCAACAAAAAGTTTTTCAATGAACAAAAGCACAAAGTAAACAACGAAAGCAATAACTAAAAAGTTAATTACATCGTTTAGGAATGCACCATAAGAAAGAACCGCATCTTTTCCGGCTGGAGTTTTTCCCATATGCCAAACAACACCCTTAAGTCCTTCAGATGAACCAAGAACGAAGCCTAGTGGAGGCATAATGATGTTATTGATTAGAGATTTCACAAGATCACCAGAAGCGGTTCCGAGAATCAAACCGATAGCCATACCGATTAATCCTTGGTCTTTAATGAACTTCTTAAAGCCTGCAAGCTGTGCTTTTGGATCTACTTTTTTAAGTTTAGCAGTCGCCTTTTTAACTGCCTTCACTTTTGTAGTCTTCTTAACTGTATTATCTTTTTTACTCATACCATACATTCTATCATAAAAGGTTTACATTTTCAATAAACTGTTCACCTCGGTCAGTATAGCTTTTAAACATATCAAAACTGGCATGCGCTGGGCTTAGAATGACCACGTCGCCACTTTGGGCATTTTCGAAAGAAGCTTTTACAACTTCTTGCATATTTGTTTCTCGACCCAAATTTATGAATCGCTCAAAACCTGCTTGAGTTAATTTTTGAGCCAATTTTGAAGATTCTGCGCCCATTAAAACTACCTCTCGAAGCTCGCCTTCGGATGAATTAGAGATTTTATCAATCAATTCGCTCAAGTCTGCACCCTTGTCGCTACCGCCAAGAATTAAAATTTTTGGTTGACTAAAAGCATTGAGTGCTGCAATTGCGCTACCAGGAGTTGTTGCAATAGAATCATCATAAAAACGCACTCCTGAAACTTCTTTCACAAATTTCAATCGGTGTGGCAATCCAGTAAAACTCGAAAGTCCTTTTTGCCAAAAATCAAAGATTTCTTCAAGTGTAAAACCTTTTTCACGTAATAAATCAAAAGTTGCAATCATTGCCGCGCAAGCATTTTTTTGATTATGTTCGCCAGGGATTTTCAGAATATCTGTACTAAAAATTAGTTCATCACCCCATAAAAATTGACCGTTTTGAACATGTGCTAAATCATAATTTGGGAACGGCTGAAGTTCAGATTTTAAATTTGCTTTTAAGTTTTCTACTGCATTCAAAACCGTTGAATTTTCTTGGTTAAAAATAAAGAAATCACCCTCTTTTTGGTTTTTTGCAATATTCAATTTGGCCTGAACGTAATCTTCAAAATTATCATGAACATCTAGATGATCTGGTTCAATATTGTTTAAAATCGAAATATGCGGCGATTTTTGCGCATCCCAAAGTTGAAAACTGCTTAATTCATAAACGACTGCATCCTGATCGTTAATTTCATTCATTTTATCTAGCGCGGGGATACCAATATTGCCGAGTAAGTGAGTTTTTAACCCTGCGGCTCGCAAAATCTCAGCAATAAAGCTAGAGACCGTACCCTTACCTTTTGAGCCGGTTACGCCAATAATTGGTGCTGGGCAGTTTTCGAAAAATAAATTTGTAACAGAAGTAATCTTAACATTTTTTGGTAATCGTGAAGGATTAACTGCAGGAGTTCGCACAATTAAATCTGCTTGAATTTTTGAAAAATCGTGAAAATTACCAAAAAATTTTACACCTTCCGGTAGCTTGATTTTTCCGTTCTCATGCTCATCATAAACCTCAAAGATGGTGTCTTTATTTAACTTTTTAAAATATTCGTAAGCGCTTTTTGTTTCAAGGCCAAAACCGATTAATGCAATTTTCATATTTCTCCTTTTTAGGTTAAATTCTATTTTTATTTTAGCATATTTATACAGAAAAAACACCCCTTGAAACGAGGTGTTTTTTATCTATTTAGATCGCTGTGGTCCAAACCTTCTATTTGATTTATATTGATCTACAGCTACTTGTTGCGTTGGTGTTGGAGCACCATATTGCGAAGTTTGCGAATTATTATTAACGTTATAATTTACGCCAACTTGCATATTTTGCGACCCTGCAGGTACAGGTGCAGGTGTAGGAGTAGTAGGAGCGGCTGCAGCAGGAGCATTAGCCTTAGCTTCAGCTGATATTGCCCTAAAGTTCTTTTCTTGGTTAGGAGTTAGGAACATAGTACCTTTTTCATTAGCCTTGAGTGCCTGGTCTGCGACTTTAGCTATATTTTGTGCTTCTGAGATTTGCTTCTGATCACCACTAGCATATGCGTTCTTTACGGCATTAAGAACTTGGTTGTTCGAAGAATCAGCACTTGACATTGCCGACCATCCAGCCATTTGTTGAGCGCTAGCACCAGCATATGTAGAAGCATCTTTTTCGAAATCAGAAACACTCTTGATATTATCTTTATTGGCCGTATTTTGTGTAAGAGCTTTAGCTGCAGCTGGGTTGATATTTTTCATTTCTGAACCAGCATTTAGAGCGATTTGCCTCATAGCAGCCTGCCTTTGTTCTGGGTTATCACTCTGCAGAGCTCCGTCAACAACCTTAGCCATTGCTGCAGACCGATCAGCTGCACTCAATCCAGCCTGATTAACCGCCTGCGCAACCGCACCATACATTAAACCTTGCTGAACCGGATCGGTTACGTTAGAAATTCTTTGCAAATGTCTATCAACAGCACCGACATCGCCAGCAATTGTACTTGCCATGGCAGAAGCCATACCTTCAGACTGTGCTCTTTCGTATTTAGCATTCTCGGCACCCAATTGTGTATAACGACGAGATTCAGCCGCCGTTAAGTTGTCTTTGGCCTGTAGTCTCTGAAGCTCTCTACGGTTCTTAATATATGTTCGACCAGCCTTACCTTCTTGATATTTAGCTTCACGAGCATTTTTACCAATAGCAAGGCCACCAATCTTTCTGTCACCTTCCCATTCTTTGAAGCGTCTCATTGGTCGGCTATTTGCGGTAGCGTCATTAAGACGACCAGACATTCTATCAAGAGTTCCGCGCAAATTACCACCAGTTAAGCCATCAATAATTGAAAGCACACTCTTGATTATAGCAACAATCGTAAACAATGATAGAATTGGTAGTATACCATAAGCAACTTTCAAGAGTGGATTGGTCTCATTGTTATAAAGCAAGTTTGAAACAAAAATTGCACCACCCACAATCAAAGAACAAATCGGATAAATCATTAGCATATTCTTAAAGAACTTTATCCATTTTTTGAAGAACCCTTCTGTGTTCGGTAGAATTCCAGCAACAAAGGCTACCGGTGAAACAACTACGAGCACAATTACGGCAGCTTGTCGAATCAGCAAGATAAATATCATCATAATTAATGCAAGCGCCGCTGAGAAGATGAATAGTAGAATCGAAGATCCAGCAGCAAGAGCCCCAGTGACAGCCGCAGCAGTTCCGACACCAATAGCAGCAGTTCCACCCAAGATCTGCTCGACGGGACTATCTTCTGACTGAGAATCACTAGAGAATTGCCAAGTACCGTCACCAGACAACCATTCGAATAATGAGTGGCCTACAATATTAGAAATATCGATCATAATGACGGAAATATACCAAGAAATATTAACCAGAATTGCAAAGACAATAATTTTTGGTAGCATTTTCTTAATGCCATAGTTCGAAATACCTACACCTGAAACTTGCGAGAAGATGATAATCGATAACGCTATCACGAAAAACACGTTTGCAATATCACGGAAACTAGACCAAGTTTTGAATGCTGGCTTGTCTTGCTGAAAGATTTCATCAGCCTTAATATTTAGGAAGTGCTGTTGCATGAGACTATAGGTACTAACAACCATACCGTTTGCGCCACGGATAACCGGGCACATAATCCAGCCAACCCACTCAATAGCACATGAGTTCTTATCATCAGAGCCATCACCATCACCATCATCTTTGCCGGCTGGGTTCTCTTTACACTCCTCGGTATCTTTATTCTCATCTTTATTGCACTTTTCAAGATTCTTTCCGGCTTTAGTACCTTTCTTAGCGCAAGTATAAACAGCCTTTTGACCCTTACCATACCAATCAACAATATTCTTGTCTGTATAATCTGTTATTTTTTGGTTTTTGCTCTTAACAAAACCTGGTGCACACTCTCCAGTAGTTAGATACTTGCTCGGCAAAGAAGACAAGTTGTTATAAGACTTAAGATTCCCTTTCTCATCATTAAAGAAACAGTTCATGCTATTTCTAGTTTTATCATTACCACCAGTACCCCAAATACCACCGCTTTTCTTACAAAGATCTTCTGTTAATTCATTTTTCTTAGATGAGCCGGATGGTAGTCCAGCATTTTTAGCATTCTTATTAGTAAGTTCGCATACATCAATGCCGTTATAATTTTTCTTAGAATATCCATTAAAGCAAACCCCACCGTCATTTAGCTTATAAGCCGGTTTCTTCTTTACCAGATTATCGGGTTGACCAATTGGATCTAATCCACCATCTGTTTCTACTTTACCATTTTTAATCTTAACACCCTGAACAAGACAACCATATCCCCATTGACCGCTACCGTCGCCGTCATATTCAAACCCACCTTTTTTACATTCTTCAGTGCTATATTTATATTCAGCATAAGCTTGCTGGTTATTACTCAATGGTAAAATTGCCGTTATTATAACCAAAGCTAAAATAGCTAAAAAAATCCCTTTTTTGTTTTTAAACCCAACCCAAAAATTATTCATAATGCTTATATTTAATCATAAAAAAGTTAAAAAATCAATACAATTATGCTTTTTAAAACAATAAAAATAGCCCCTTAAGATTGAGCTATTTTTGAAAGATTTGATGCGGGGTTTTACCAACCACCACCGCCGCCGCCACCGGCGCCACCGCCAGAGAATCCGCCGCCACCACCGGCACCACCAGAGCTTGGCGCAGAATAGCTGTTAACGGCACTACTGAAGCTATTGAGCGTATCTGCAAAAACGGCTGCGTTGAATGCATTCACGCCAGAATACCAGCTTGGTTGATAGTCATTGTTCGCAAATTCAACTTCAAGAACCTTTGCCCAAGATTTTTCAAGACCAAACAAAGCAGCCCAAGGTAAAAGTTTTTCGTAAAGCTTAACTCGTGAACCACCAAATTCATCTTTGAAGCGTTCAGATTTTTCAAGGCTTTGGAGATATTTAAGCCGTTCGCTTTCAGCAACTGAAATATAAAGCTTTAATCCCATAAGGTAATTCTTCATTTCATAACCTTTTCTAGATGGAATCTTAATACTTACAACGATTATAATTAATGTCGAAAATACGCCCGCAATCAAAGTTGAAAGGAAGATATACGGATGCCACTTCGAAACAGTCGAGAGCGCCGAGAATGTAGAATCGCTAAAGAAAAACGATGCAAAAATCAAAGCGTCAATAACATAAGCAACGATGCGCATTCTTTTATTGAAAGCTGGCTCGCTTTGATCGTAATAATCTGTATCTTTAAACCTGTCATTTATGATTCTTGAAGAGATACTTGACGCCATAGAAGAGCTCATAGTTTTCGAAAGATTAACTTCTTCTCCATCGATAAAGAAACATTCCAAAAGCTCGCGCATATCTGAATTCAAACCTTTGTAATTTAATAATTTTATTTTATAAGCTTTATGTTTGCCAAAAAGGTTCTTCTTCTCTTCTTCCTCGATTAGAATATTGCCATTAACTGCAAAAAATAGCATTGCGGCGGTAATCTTTTTGTTTGATTTAACCAGATTACCAGCGTCAAGAATGTCTAAAACTCCGATTTTTGGTGGTAAATATTGCGGAACAACTGTTTTAGCCTCTTTCGAAAGCGAGTTTCGCTTTCGAATTGCATTTTTCTTATAGAAAACAATCATAGCTAAGGCCACAATCACCAGCGCAGCAATCATAGAAACGATTGCTACAATCATTGTAGTTACATCTAAAGGGTTAGGTGTTGGCTGAGCAAATTTATTATTGAAAGCCATTAAGAATGTTACACTTTGATTGCTTAAAACATTCTTTTCAGAGAATGTGTATTCACCATTTTCTTGGTTTAGAGATGATTTTTCACATTGAGTATCTGATCCATATGCACCAGAAAAACATTTTGCAATCCCTTTAAATTCATTTTTAACAGATTGATCAAGAATGACTTTTCCAGAAACTTCGCCAAACTGCTGTTGCCATTGCGAACCATTTGCATTAACGATTAGAAGTTGTCGATCCTTTAATTCGCCTTCCCCGGCTTTTAAAATATTTTTCAAATGGTATTTTATTTGATAATTATGTCGGCCGGAAACATATTGGTTAGAATCGCCAATTCGAAAAACAACATTACCATTGCTTGGTCTTATACTATACGGCACATTTATACCGTCCATTGTGATATCAGCCTTACCGTCAAAAACAGTTTTACCGTTATAGTATTTTGGAATAGCACGTTCAATTCCGTGATTAACATTACCAAGAATGAAACTTGCAGAAATCTGTTCGGTTACTTCAAGGTCGGTATCACCATTTTGGTTGGCGCTAAATTTATAAGTCCCCTCAAACTTCGGAAATTTAATGTTTTGATTCTTTCTTTCGAGTTCTCTTCGCTCAGCTGCGCTATTTCTTCTGCGGCGACGCGCAAAAGCTGGGTGAGAAAAACTCGCCGAGACAAAACTAAATGCCAAAACCGCCACTAAAAATAGTGACGTAATTTTGGTAATTTTTTGTAAACGATTATTTTGTGATTTCATTATCGGTTGTTCCTGCATTTTTAAAGCTAATTAGATTTTCTGTCGACATTTTAACCATATTTTGAACGGCAATATCTGTGTTAAACGCAACGTGTGGCGTGATGATAACATTTGGAAAATTCGACAAATCGCGATAAACTGAATCTTTGATAATCCTTCCACTTAAGTCTTTTCGAATAAGGTGTTTTTCATTTTCGAAAACATCAAGGCCGGCTGCAGCAACTTTTCCGCCAACTAGCGCATCGCGTAAATCCGCAGTGTTAATGTGACCGCCACGCGCAGTGTTCACAATAACCACACCGTCTTTCATTTTAGCAATACTCTCAGCGTTAATGATATGGTGGTTTTGTGGTGTTAATGGAATGTGAAGCGAAATTAAATCACTTTCCGCAAAAACTTCATCAAGAGATTTGTATTCTAAAATATTTTGTGCTTGTGGATTTTCGAAAGTATCATATGCAATAATTTTAGCACCAAAAGCTTTAAAAACCTTGGCTGTTGTTAAGCCGATGTGGCCTGTACCGATAATTCCAATCGTCATTGTGTTAAGCTCACGACCCATCAAATTATCAACCGAAAAATTCTGGTTTTTTGCACGTGAAAGACAAAGCGGAATATTTCGAATTGTTGCAAGTGCAAGTGCAACTGCGAATTCAGCAATCGCACTTGGCGAATATTGCGGAACATTCGAAATTTTAATACCAAAACTTTTAGCCTTTTCGATATCTATGCCATCATAACCAGCTGTTCGAACCGTAAAATAAGAAATTCCCATTTTCGAAAGCAGTTCCCAAACATCGTTCAGTTCTTCACTTGAAGTATATGAAGAAACCGCATCGAAACCTTCGGCCAGTTTTACTGTTTCGGCATTTAAATCTTTTGAAGTTGTGGCATATTCAATACCAAATTGCTCCGCAAATTTTTCAAAATATTGGAGCTCATCTTTTCGTACACTATAAGCAATGATTTTCATATATATCAATTATAATGCTTAAGCCTTGTTTTTTCAAGATTTTTGATTATTTTGAGAATTTTTCGAAAAGCTCTTCTTTTGAAAGCATTTGAACTTCGCCAGTTGAGCGTTCTACAACTTCAAATTCACCACTTTCAAGCAGTCGATCAGAAACTGTAAGTCGATAAGGAATTCCCATCAATTCGGCGTCGGCAAATTTTTGACCTGGGCGAAGATTACGATCATCAAACAAAACTTCGATTCCCTTTTTCGAAAATTCATTATAAATTTCTTCCGCTAAAGTTTGTGATTTTTCGCCAATTTGCACAAGGTAAATTTTAGCTGGAGCAACATTTTCTGGCCAAATCAAACCTTTTTCATCACTGAATTTTTCAGCAATCACACCCATTACACGAGTGATTCCAATTCCATATGAACCCATCCAAGCAGATTTTCGCTCACCGTTCTTATCGGTAAAATAAAGTCCCATTTCATCGGTTTTTTGCGTACCGAAATTAAAGATATTGCCGACTTCAGCGGTTTTAACCTTCTCTAACCCTTCTTTCGAATCAATTTCGCCTTCCTCAATCGCTTGGTCTAAAATCTCTTCATTGAAAGCAAGAGTTTTTTCACCATCGCGCTTCAAATAAACGTAATCTTCACCAGCATCACAAATTGTTTGGAACTCATGACTAAATTTTGTGAATGCACCACCGCTAGCGAAAGTTACGAAAGTATCTTCGCCCAAACCGAGACGTTCGAAAATTCGCTCATACGCTTTTGAAACTTTAGAATAATAGCTTTCCAAATCCTCTTTTGTGGCGTGAACAGAATACAAATCTTTCATCAAAAATTCACGACCACGCATAATTCCGCTTTTTGCGCGGAGTTCGTTTCGCATTTTATTCTGGAATTGAAAAACCGAAACTGGCAAATCTTTATATGATTGAATGTGACTTTTGAGCATTTCAACGATTGGCTCTTCATGGCTCCAACCCAAGCCAACTTCTGTTTTATCTTTGAGCGCGGTTTTAAACCAAACATCCACAACGTCATCATTCCAACGAGTTGTACGCTCCCAAACTTCACGGCGCTGAAGGGTTGTCATTAAAATTTCGTTTGCGTCGATTTTTTCAAGCTCTTCACGCACGATTTTTTTAATATTTTCTAAAACCTTAAAACCAAGTGGAAGATAATCGTAAGCTCCAGCCATTTCTTTATGCACGAATCCGGCTTTAATTAAAAGTTGCGCGTTTTTAGCCTCTTCGCCAGATGGAACAGTTTTACTAGTTTTGGTATATAATTTTGATAATCGCATATTTCTCCTCTTTAAAATAAAACTCGGCTGATTTGGTCAACCGAGTATTAAAAATTTAGTTAATCTCTGTAATTTCGTATTTAATTACGCCTTTTGGTGTCGTAATATCAACTTCTTCTCCAAGTTTTTTACCCATAATTTGTTGGCCAATTGGTGATTCGTTCGAAATTTTACCCTCAAGGGGGTTAGCCTCAACAGCACCAACCATTGTGTATTTTACTTCCTTGCCATTTTCAAGATTCTTAAGGCTAACTTGATTACCAAGTGCTACAACATCTTTTTTACCGCCACCAATAATTACAGCGTTTTGCAAAATATTTTCAATCTCCATGATTCGAGATTCTGCCAAGGCCTGTTTTTTTCGGGCGGCATCATATTCTGAATTTTCGCGCAAATCGCCAAAATCGCGCGCAGTTGCAACTTCTTCTGAAATTTCTTTTCGCTGCGAAATTAGAAGCTCTAATTCAGCTTCAAGTTCTTCTTTTCCTAATTTTGTAATATTAAATTCTTGTTTCATAAAATAAAAATCCTTTTTATAAGTTTTATAATTATATCAAATTTTTAATCTTGCGTCAATGTTAGAGACTAAGAAATTGAGCTGCTGGATAGATGTAAAGTATCGCAAAAGCAATTCCGTTTTTAATCATATGAATCACAATCCCCGACCAAATCGTTTTGGTAATTTTTTCACGAATCAAACACATAATCACGCTCATCACAAATACGGTTATTCCTACATTTAGCTGAAAATGAACAATTCCAAACAATAGGCTGGTCAAAAAAATTGCTATCGGAATATTTATTTTACGGAGTTGCCCGTAAATTATACCGCGAAAAATAATTTCCTCAACAAACGGCGTAATCACAACAATAGAGACAAAAGCCATCAAAAATTGCCAAGGGAAAATCATCGTTCCCCGCTGAAATAATAAACTTTGCGATTGAGCTTTATTAAAATTTGGTAAAATATGCGACGCCATGTCGAGAAAAATTCCAGACAATATCATAGCCAAAATAAATCCAACCAATGCTAAAGCTAAATCTTGCCAGGTTATAAGCCCATTTAAAGCAATATCTTTTCTAGAAATTTTTTGGCCGAAAAGTTTAATTGGCACAAAATAAATTATTGCAAACATTAAACCAAAGAATAAGATCGAGTAAACAGATGTTGTAATCACACTAGAAGTTGCGTTTTGATATCCCGAATCATTACCCCAAAAGGCTATCGCTAAATATAAACGAATCACAACTGCTGAAGTATAGCTAGCTATAAAATAAGCTAAAATCGGCAAAACTGCCCAAAAAATGATTTTTAAAGGTTTTTTCGAAAGAATTTTCTCGTTTCGTTTTCGAATTTTGCTGCAAATAAGAATAACTTTTTCTTTCATTTTAACCTCTAAAAATTTTCGTGAAGTCAAGAACGATAATTAAAACCGAAAGCCCCATTAGAGCCAAAAAACTCCAGCCGTTAATATTTTCTTCAGTTTCTTTTGGTAGTGGTTTTTTAAGCAGAACTCGAAAAATAAACGTCATAAACCAACGACCACCATCTAACGCTGGAATCGGTAAAACATTCATACAGGCCAAGCTAATCGAAATAATGGCGGTAAGCATTAAAATCATGTCCATTCCCATCGAAACAATGTTTGGGAAAATCCCTCCAATAACCATCACTGGCCCAGAAACACTCTCACCCGCTTTCGAAAGCTGAGTATTGGCATTTTTCTGTGAATCAGAATTTGGAATAACCTTTTCGAAAATTCCACCAAAAAAGTTTACAAAAAGCTCGCCAACGCCTTTAAATGTTTCGCCTGTAAATTGAACCGTTGTACCGAGGCCAACAATTGGGGCGCTCCAAGTTGAGTGAATTTTTTGCATTCCATCAGACAAAACCGCACCCAAAAAGCCATTATTTCCTTTTTCGTTAAGTTTTACACTTTTCGAAATCTCTTTACCGTTTCGACTAATCTTTAAAGAAACTGTTTTACCGGCGTTATTTTTTAAATCTTGGCGAATTTTAGTGGAGTTTTCAACCTTTTGACCATTAAACTCTAAAAGTGTGTCATTTTTATTCAACCCGGCTTTTTCTGCTGGAGAATCTTTTGAAATTACAGAAACTTGCACACCACCGCCAGATAGTTTTGCATCAGAAGAAAGATAAAATTGATTTGGAAGTAGCTTTGGCATTCCAGAAATAGCCAAAACTGTAAAAATCACAAAAGCAACTAACCAGTTCATAGCAACGCCAGCAAACAGAATTTGCGTTTTACCCCAAAAACTTGCTGCGCCATAATCGCCTTTTTTCGAATCGGAATCATGCTCGCCTTGAAGTCGCACAAAACCACCGAGCGGAATTGCGCCAATCGAAATCTTTGTATTTTTTGGTAGAATTTTATCTGTTTTAGCTTTAAAACTTTTAATTCTTGGCGGAAAACCAATTGCATATTCTTTAAGCTTTACGCCATTTTTCTTGGCCGCGAGCGCATGGCCAAGCTCATGAAGCGCCACCAAAAAAGTTAGCGAAACTAAACCGATAATTATTCCAAAAATTAAATTAAAAACCTCCATTTTACCCTTTCGAAAATCTTAAATTAGCTTTTGCCGACGTTTTTAAAGCGCCAGCAAAAAATAACTTAAATTGTGAGAATTTCTTTCTCTTTTTCTTTAAAAATTGCGTCGATTTGTGCGCTAAACTCTTTAATTTCAGCGTCAATTTCTTTTTCGATTCGTTTTAAATCATCTTCTGTTAAAGATTTTTCATCTTTAAGTTTTTTGGCGTGTTTCAAAGCATCTTGACGAATATTTCGAAGCGTAATTTTTGCACCTTCAACTTTTTCAGAAGTTTGTTTTGCAATTTGTTTGCGGCGCTCCTCTGTTAATGGTGGAACTGGCACACGAACAACGCGACCATCATCACTTGGGTTAAAACCAAGGCTTTGATCGTTACGGATTGCTGCAGAAATTGCTGAAATATTGTTTGCATCAAAAGGTGTGATCAAAATCATTCCCGCCTCTGGTGCAGTCATATTCGAAACTTGGTTTAATGGCATTTTTGCGCCATAAACTTCAACCGACACCCCGTCAAGCATTGAAGGATGCGCACGGCCAGTTCGAACTTTTTTCATTTCACCTTTGAAATGCTCGACAGCCTCGGTCATTTTTAATTTAAATTCATCTGTATCAAACATGCCTACATTATAACACACCTTATGCTTTTTATTCAAATTGACTTTTTAGCATTTTTATGATATAATACCAAAGTAGCTTTCCGAAAAGCTAAGAAAATTTTTAAAGGAGGTGCTCAGCAGATGGCACCAAAAGCAGTTAAACTTACCAACGCATTAGGAAAAGATGTTCTTTCAGAATCAATGGAATGCGTCTTGAAGTTCAGTCCTGAAAAGGAAGGAAATGCCAGAAAAATTTTTAAAAAATTCATTAAAAAGAATGGTAGAAATGGCATTCTCCTTTTTGCGCACCAGTCAAAAGACAAGCTTGGACACCTTTTGGCGTTCAAACAAGAATGCGAAAAGGCTGGGGTTAAATTGACAATTTCACTTTATTGTGAAGATAAAAACCCTCATAGCGAAGACTATAAAGAATGGTACTTCCGCGAAGTGGATGTATCTTTAGACGAGGAGCTGAACGAAATGATTATTTGGTAAGTTCACCAGCCCCGCAATTTGTGCGGGGTTTTCTCTTTTTATAAACTATTCTTGTGCAAAATTTTTACTCAAAACTTCAATTTCATTTTCGAGCGAATTCAACTCGCTCTCAAGCGCCTCAGCTTTCGAAATTGCCTCTTTATATTTTTCGACAGTTTCTTCAAGAGGAATCGCTCCACTTTCAATATCAGCTAGAATCTCGTCGATTTCTTTTATTTTTTGACTAATTTTGATTGACATTTTTTACCTCCGCCGTTATTGTTTTATCTATTGTTTTAATCGTAATCTCTTTACCGGTTGCAATTTCCCCACTAATCAGTGCGTAGCCTTTCGCCAAAATATTTTGCGGGTTATAGCTTTCTAAAATTCGTTTTTTAGCTTGAATCTCTCTTTTCTGGTCAAGAATATTCTGTAAAATTCTATCGCGAATTTCCTGATTTTTCTCTCTGTTAGCTTTTTTAAGTTCAGCTATTCTCGAAAGCAATAAATCATTTGTGCGTAAAATTTTTGAACGCAAAAAACGCATTTCATCAAATTTATTTGGTGTTAAAATTTGTGCCACATTGCTTGGGGTTGAAGCAGCAAAATCTGCAGCCAAATCACAAAGGCTTCGATCGATTTCGTGCCCAATTCCAGTAATGATCGGCACGCGAGAATTTGCAACTGCGCGAACTAGTTTTTCATCGTTAAAAACCGCTAGATCATCAGCGCTACCACCGCCGCGAATAATTGCGATCACATCTGGTAATTCACTTTGACTATTTAAAAAATCTATCGCACGAATAATTTGATCACTAGCCGCCATGCCTTGAACCTGAGTGTGTGCCACAATAATCTTTAGCCCACCCCAACGCTCATTGATAATTTTAATAAAATCCGCGTAGCCGGCCGCTTGCGTACTCGAAATTACCGCAACCTTCTGTAAATCTTGCGGAATTCTACGCTTTCGATTTTCATCAAACAAACCTTCTCGCGTTAATTTTTCTTTCAAAATTTCGAGAGATTTTTTAAGACTTCCCTCACCTTTTGGCGTAATTTTTTCAACTGTTAAACTAAATTTTCCCCAGTTTGTTAATTTGGGCTTAACCTGAGCGATAACCTTCATGCCATCTTCGAGTGGAAAACGCAATTGCCAAACCGTCATAAAGCAACCAAGAACCGATTCTTCATCTTTTAAATCAAAGAAAACGAACTTATTTTGATTCACCTTAAAACTTGAAATTTCACCTTCAATTAAAACACTCGGAAAACTCTTTTCGAAAATATCATTACTAGTTGCAATAAAATCTGAAACACTATAAATTACCTCGTGCGGTTGAGGTTTTTTTATCTCAGAATTTAACAACTCTTCAAATTCGTCAAAATCCATATTCTTTATTATAACATAACCTTTTAAAATAAAATAACCGCCGTAAAGCGATTATTTTTCGAATAATTTAGAAAATTCTTGATTCAATTCTTGAATTTGTGACTCTTCACCACCAGAAACTGCACCTAAAATCCAAGTGTTCGCATCTATAAATTCCTTCGCCACTTTGAAAATTTGCTCGCGCGAAATTTGCTTAATAAATTTTGGTTGCGCTTTATAATCACGAACATGTCCATCCCAAAAATATCTTGAGGCATAAAATCCTGCTGTTGAAGCAACGGTTTGGCCACCCATCTGGAACGAACCAAGTGAATAGCTCTTCATAGCTTCAAGCTCTTTTTCGGTAATTTCTTCATTCAAAACCTTTTTAAGCTCCAATACAATCAGCTCAAAAAGCTCTTTTGCTGTGCTATAGTTTGTTTGACCCTCAAAATCCCAAGAAGAATCTTTTGGTCCACGAGAAGCGCCAGAATAAACGCCATAAGTTAATCCTCGCTTACGAGCTTGTCCAAGAATACGCGCGTGCATTGTTCCAGTTAAGATATGATTTAATGCATGCATTGCATCCATCTCAGACGTAGTTAGCTTGCGTGGCAACAATAGTGAAATCCCAAAACTAATGTTCTTCAAATCTGGTCGATGAATAAAAATCGGTGCTTGTGGTTTTTTAGTTGGGTCGGTGATAATTTCGAAACGCTCACCTCTTTCAAGTTGAAGATTTTCGAAACCTTCGAGAATTTTATTTCTACGAGTCGGCGTAATCTTTCCAGCAATTACAAAACGTAAATTATCGGTAGTATGAGTTCGTTTGTGATGCTCACGAATATCATCAAGCGTGATATTATCGATTGTTTTTAAACGTTCCTCATAAGTTAATACTTTTTCGCCAAATTCTTGCTGAATTTTTGGCCAAAGAAGACGTGCGTTATTGTTTAAATAGCCAGTCAATTCGTTTCGAACATTGCCTTTTTCTGCTTTAAATTCAAACTCATTAAATCTTGGTTGACTAATTGAAAGAAGTTGAAGTTCAAAAATTCGATCCCACTCAAAATCGGCACAATCCGCAACATAATTCATACTCATGTCAGACGTGGAAGCGTTGTGATAAGCACCATTTTTAGTAAATTCAGCTTCAAATTCATGTTCGCTAGCAAACCTTGCATTTGCACCAAAAGCCATATGCTCCATAATGTGCGCAGTTTCATAAATTTCTGGACTTTTAGTGAAACGAGAACCTGCTCGAAACTGAAACTGAAAACTCATCACCGTCGCATCTGGAACATTCACAAGAAGACCGCGTACGCCATTTTTCAGGCGTACTTCTTCAACGGTGTGGCGCATCTATTTGCGACCCTTCTTTTTGTTCTGGCGTTGAGCTTTTTTAGCTTTTCGCGCATTATTCTTTTTTGCGTTTTCATTATTTTTTGAAGCGGCTTTTTTAGCTTTCGAAAAATCTTCATCGCGGTTTTTATCACCAGACTGAATCTCATTAACACCTTTTTCAACTGAATTCTCAGCAAGGCGCGTAAGTTCAGTATCATGACCTTCGTCTTGGTGCGCCACTGCATCATTTGGTGTAACTCGAGTTAGAATTCGAATCGTTTCATCACGCAAAGTGTTCTGAAGACCATCGAACAATTTTTGTGATTCTGCACGGTATTCAACCAATGGGTCACGCTGACCAACACTTCGCCAGTGAATTCCTTCACGCAAGAAATTCATATTTTCAAGGTGATTCATCCAAAGGGTATCAAGAATTTGCATGTAAACTTCGCGTTCAACTTTTTGGAACACTTCTTTGCCTAGTTCATTTTCTTTATCTTGGTAAAGTTCTTCGGCGATTTGTTTAGCTAATTTAATTCGCTTTTTGTCGTTAGAAATTCGGCCAAGAGCCTCAATTTTCTCTTCATCAACTGGGAAGATTTCAACAAAGTCTGAAACGAATTTTTCGTTATTTTTTGAAGGTAGTTCAGCGAGTTCTGCTGCTTTCGAAATAAATAGCTCTTTAATTTCGGCTGTAATATCTTCACCTTCAAGAATTTTTCGGCGCATTGCATAAACAACTTTTCGGTGACGATTAATCACATTGTCGTATTGAACAACATTTTTACGCGTATCAAAGTTGAATCCTTCAACGCGTTTTTGCGCGTTTTCAAGTGTTTTCGAAACAGCTTTATGTTGAATTGGCGTATCTTCTGGTACACCAAGTCGATCCATCAATGCTGCGATTCTTTCACCCTGGAAAATTCGCATCAAATCGTCTTCAGTTGAAACATAGAATTGAGTTTCGCCTGGATCCCCTTGACGACCACCACGACCGCGGAACTGGTTGTCAATTCGGCGAGATTCGTGACGCTCTGAGCCAATCACAACCAATCCACCAAGCTCTTTAACACCTTCACCAAGCTTAATGTCGGTTCCACGACCAGCAATATTTGTTGCAAGCGTAATTGCACCTTTTTCTCCGGCGCGCGCCACAATTGCAGCCTCGTGCTCGTTGTTTTTAGCATTCAAAAGGTTATATTTAATTCCTTCTTGATCGAGATATTTCGCAATTTGCTCATTCTTTTCAATTGAGCCTGAACCAACCAAAACTGGGCGACCTTCTGCATGATATTTTTTAATCGCTTCAGCAACAGCTTTAAGTTTTGCTTTTTCAGTTTTAAAAATCAAATCTTCTTTATCGTCACGAATAACTGGTTTGTTTGAAGGAATTTGCACAACTTCCAAAGAATAAATTTGTTGGAATTCTTCAGCCTCAGTGAAAGCCGTTCCGGTCATTCCTGAAAGTTTATTGTAAAGACGGAAGAAGTTCTGGAACGAAATTGTTGCCAAAGTCATTGATTCTTGCAAAACTGGAACTTTTTCTTTCGCCTCAATTGCCTGGTGTAGACCTTCGTTGTAGCGACGTCCGTTCATTAAGCGACCAGTATGCTCGTCAACAATAATCACCTCACCATCATTCGTCACAACGTAATCTTTATCACGCTTGAAAAGAGTTTCAGCGCGCAAAGCTTGCTCAACGTGATAAACCGCACGCGAATGTTCTGGCGTATAAAGATTTTTCATATTAAGAAGTTTTTCAATCTTATCGATTCCAGATTCAGTTAAAGCTACACTTCGGCGCTTTTCATCGACTTCATAATCTTCTTTCGAAAGCTGTGAAACAACCTTAGCAAATTGAATATAGCTTTCTGGATTTTCAGCGGCTGGAGCAGAAATAATCAAAGGTGTTCGAGCTTCATCGATCAAAATTGAGTCAACCTCGTCGACAATTGCAAAATTAAGCTCACGCTGACGCAAAAGCTCAACTTCATTCACCATGTTGTCACGCAAATAATCGAAACCAAATTCGTTATTTGTTCCATAAGTAATATCCGCAGCGTAAGCCTCTTTTCGAGTTGCTGGACGAAGTTTTCGCATGTTTTCATCTTCATGCTCTTCGTTATCATATTCTGGATCAAAGATAAAACTGGCGTCATTAATAATCACACCAACTGAAAGACCAAGAAAGTCATACAACTTTCCCATCCAAGAAGCGTCACGCTGTGCAAGATAATCGTTCACGGTCACAACGTGCACACCTTTTCCTTCCATCGCATTCAAAGAAACCGGCAAAGTTGCCACCAAAGTTTTACCTTCACCTGTCTTCATTTCAGCAACTTTTCCTTCATGAAGAACCATTCCACCAATCAATTGAACATCAAAGTGGCGCATTCCAAGAACGCGGTTTGAAGCTTCACGAACAAGCGCAAATACATCTGGCAAAATATCATCCAAGCTCTTTTTCGAAAGGCTTTTCTTGAGTTTTTCGAAAGTCTTTTTGAGCTTTTCATCGCTCATTTCTTCGTATTTTTCGCTTAATTTATTAATTTCATCAACTTTGCGTTGCAATCGACGCAAAATTTTCTTTTGTGGATCACCAAAAACAGTTGTTAAAATTTTATCAACTTTATTGTCTTCCACCATTACATTTTTCTTCTTCGCAGTTTTTCTAGACATTTCCCTCTCCATTAAAAACAGTATAAAATCTATCTATAATTTTACCATAATTTTAATATTAAAAAAAGCCCCTTTACAGGACTTTTTGATTAGTTTAAACGTTTTCGCACGTTTTCACGATTAGATTGATAATTCCTTTTCGCATTTCCTCACCTTTTTCGATAAACTCTTCGACGTTATTTTCTCTAGCTTGCTCATACCTAAACAGCGCCGAGGATAACTTTCGAAGATTTTCGGCTGTTCGTAAAGCTTTTCTGCTAGCCCTTCTATTCAAAATCGAAAGTGGATGAAATAGCATATTCTCAACGTGAGAATCTAAATCTACCGCATCAATTATATCGTATTCATCGGCAAAACCCGGAAGTATTAAATCATAGTTTTGTTGATAATATTCAACAGTTCTTCTTTTAATATATTTTTCATAACCATTAAAGACGATTTCATAAAATGTAACAATATAAACTTGGTCGTGATCTGGTTCGATAATCATTGCGAACCTGCGTCCAAACTTTGCAAAAAGTTCAGCAATAGTGACTTCACCATTCATAACTAAAATCACCTCCTCTATTAACATAGAAACAGAATCGCGGAATAACATCCATTATATATTGAGCTAAGTCTTGAAGTGTGCCTAGGAACGTCTCCTCATCCATCATCCGTAAGCCATCATCATCTACTAACATGGCTAAAATCTCTATATCAACAAGCTTATCCGCCCATTTAGTGGAGTCTTGAGTTATAAATCGTTGATAGTCCTCAAGGCAATCTTTAATCGATATACCCCTTATATTTTCCTTCCTAATAGTATCTATAATAGCACCTACCATAGGATAAGGCATCCTGCGATCAAAAATAACTGTGACGCCAATTTCTGGCGCAAGAAAACCATTTTCTTGCCTATAAAAATAGATTGTATAGTTTGTTAAATATTTACCAATCGAACGAGAAATTGACGCGATCAATTTCCCTGGAATTTCAATCTCCTTATTTAAAGTTTCTTGCTGTTGATTCATTATGATCACCCCTCTCTCGAATCTTTATAACAACATTAAACCGATTATATCATATTTTCATAAAAAAGCAAAATATTTTAAACTTTCGTACATTTAAAAACGAGACCCTGTTATAAGTCTCGTTTTATTTTATATTACCTATCTGGTAATTATTTTTGAATTCTAACTTTGCAGTTTTTAAACCTTTTTAGGGTTACAAAACCCGCCAAGCTAACAACTACAACACTAGCTATTGTTAAAAATATCACTTGATAGTTCACGGCAGTTGTTTTGTTTCCTGTATTCGGCGCTTTAATCGCCTGTCCTTTAGCGGATTCGCCCGCCTCGTTTTTGGCTACATCTTGTCGATTTACGGAAGCTCCTTGTGAGCTATTTGCGTCACTTACCAATTCTGCTTTTTCTGGCGCACCCGTTGGGTATTGAGTTCCAGGTATGAATTTCAAACCCTTATCATACGCTGCTTTCCAGTCGGCATATGTAGCTGTTTGTGATTCATTTTTAGCAACCTTGTTATTATCCCTACTAATTGAGAATTCTGGCTTAACATCATTTTTTGAAAGATATAAGAATTGACTGGCGAAACGATTATCTACAAATGAGCCCATCACAGTTTCAGTTCCATTATCAGATTTAGTGTATGCACGAGTTGTTCCACCACCATCAAGCATGAAGGCATTTTTAATATTTGAAACACCCATTTGATTAATCAAGTTCATTATTTCGTTATGGTTTAAACCTGTCTTTGTTGAGGTGTGGCCATCAACCACAAAAACTGCCTGCAAACCATTGTTAAATTCCATAAAAATTGTTCTAGCATTTTTTTCATTTGGATCGCCATGCCATACGCCACCTTGGCCGAAAGTTGAATCGAGAACTCCATTTTTTACGATTGGTGAAAATGCGCCAATATTCCAACCTTTATCACCCATCTTTTGAAAGATTTTCGAAACTTCCGAGTTGCTTAAGTTAGTAACTTCGACATCACCTTTACCATCCGAGTACATAATTCCATTTTTTCCTAGTCCAAGTTCTCGTTGCGACCAACCATTGTCGGCATTTTCAAGTTGCCAAAAACCACCTGTAAAAACTACTGGCGTATTGTGGATTTTAGCCTCATTTAAGATATTATCTTTATTCCAAGGTGCAGTGTAATTTTGATTAATCTGCGCTTGTGTTATACCTTTTTGCAGCTTATAAGAACCGTTTTTATTCCAGGAGATTGTAGTAAAATTCAAGTTATCTATCTTTCCTCTTACAACAGAAATCTCTTTATCTATAGTTTCTGCTGAAGTGATAGTTAAAAGACCTTTATCTTCAAGCACTTTCGTAAAATTCGATAATTCGGCAGCAAAAGCGCTACCACTAAAACCGAGCGCCATAATTGAATATGCGCCAAAAACCATAAAAAAATAACTAAGTATATTTTTTATTTTCACTTTATTTTCTCCCTTTTGAAATTTATTTTAAAACACTTATGCTTACATTCTACCATGTATATTCATATTTTTCAAGCACTTTTTAAAATCAAATAAAAAACAAGGCTTTCATAACCTTGTTTTTCGCTAAAAGTTTAGCCGCGTTTTAGCGAGCGTTTAAATCTTGCCATAATGCCAGATTTACCAAGACGTGGATTTTTTTCTGTTTTATAGCGACGAATTTGACCATCTAGTTTAGCCTCGACAATATCAATTGCAGCTAGAACATTCGAACTTTGATCTTTTGCAACTAAAGTCTTATCTGGCACATCAACAATTGCTTCAACTTCGTATTTATTGTCATGAGCACCGTTAATTTGCGAGATCACAACACGCGCTGATGCTGATTTTTTAGCATGACGTGGTAGATATTTATCTAACTTACCGATATGTTTTTCTGCATATTTTTGTGTTGTTTCATCAACTTCGTATTTGTTTCCTGTAATTTCAATTCGTGAAATCATTATATAATCCTTTTTTGTTAGTTTACAGCTCCATATTAGCATAAACATTTCATTTTGTCAAGAAAAATAACCCGCCCTACACGAGTTATTCAAAAAATTTAACGAGTTTTTTCAACTCATTTTGGTTATTACCTGTAAATTTTGTGGCGTCTTCTAAGAGAAGACCGTTATTTTTATCCGTTTCACCATAAAAAATTGCAGGCGCAGCTGAAATACCTTGCCCCTTTAAGAAGTTAATTATATCTTCATTATTTTCATTATTTTCGATATCAATTTCTACAAAAGGAATTTCTTTATTATTTAGATATTTCTTAACCATTCTACACTGAACACAATTAGGTTTGGTGTATATGTAAACTACTTTAGCCATATGAATCACCTCTTTCTAATCTGGCTATATTTAATATTATAGCATAAGCAAAATAAAAAAGCACTATATTTAGTGTTGTAAAATTTACAAAACGCTATATTTAGTGCCTATTTTATTTTTTAGATTCGTTCGCGATTATTCATATATGGTCGAAGTACTTCTGGGATAACAAGGTCGTCGCCATCTTGGAAGTTTTCGATGGCTGCAACAAGACAGCGTGCAAGCGATACCGCAGTACCATTCAAAGTGTGAACAACCTGCAAGTTACCATTCTCACGACGCACGCGAATGTTTAAGTTTCGCGCCTGATAATCTGTACAGTTTGAACAACTTGTAATTTCGCGATAAGCTCCATCAACTGGACTCCAATACTCAATATCATACTTCTTTGAAGCTGGTGCGCCCAAGTCACCACTTGCGATATTAATCACACGATAAGGAATACCGAGATCTTGATAGATTTCTTCTTCAACCGCTAAAATCTTCTGGTGCGTTTCAACACTTTGTTCAGGTAGAGTATAAGCATACATTTCAAGCTTATTAAACTGGTGAACGCGGAAGAGTCCACGTGTATGTTTACCATAAGTTCCCGCTTCTTTTCGATAGCATGGTGAATATCCAGCATAGAAAATTGGTAAATCTTTTTCGTTTAAGATTTCACCAGCGTGATAACCAGTTAGTGACATTTCAGCTGTAGCAATTAGGCTTAAATCTTCACCTTCAATAAAATATTCATCACTTTGATCGCTCGATCGTGGAGCGAAACCAGTTCCGGTAGCAACTTCACCGTTCACCATGTGTGGAACGGTCATGAAATTAAAGCCCTTTGAAATTAATTTATTGAGTGCAAACTGATAAATCGCATTCTCAAGAAGCGCTAAATCACCCTTTAAGAAATAGAATTTTGTTCCAGCAACTTTTGATCCACGTTCAAAATCAACCCAGTTCTTTTTGTTTGCAAAATCAAGGTGGTCTTGCGCACCTTTACGGCTTTCGAAAAGTTCCTCGCCCCAAGTTTTAACTAGATCGTCTTCACCTTCTTTACCGATTGGCACATCGTCTTGAAGAATATTTGGAATCCCATTCAAAGCTGTTGAAAGTTTTTCATTAAGTTCACGGTATCTCTTTTCAATTTCGGCAAGCTCTTCTTTAATTTTTTTACCTTCAGCAATTTGTTCATCGCTTGGTTTTCCGCCAGAATTTTTCATTGAAGAAGCGATTTGGTTGCGTCGTGTGCGAAGTTCATCGATTTGTGCCGTAAGAGTTTTTCTTTCGTCATCAAGCGCAATTACAGCTTGAATATCGGCATTTTTATAACCTTTATTCAGTGCATCTTTCTGCACACGCTCGGCATTTTCACGGATAAATCTAATATCTAACATAAACTAATTTTACCACAGTTCTTCTGAAATTTTAACCCCTTTTTAATTTGACTTTATCAGTATAAAATTGTATAATATAAAAGTATTTCGTTCTTTAAAACTTTTTTACTTTCATGAATTGAATTTTAACTACTTTTTGAAAGTAAAATTCCAGAAAAATCCAGGAGGAATTTTTTATGACAAATTCTGTTAGCAAACCCTTAGCTCGAACAGCCGAACTAGAAAAACTACAAGAAGAATATATGTTAATTTTAGCTGAAATTGTTGAATACATTATGAAAGATCTTGGTCAATCGACAGAACGGCAAACAGTTCCAGAAGGATGCTCTGATTTTTGGAGGAAATATTCCACAAAAATTAGTATTCCAAAATCTGTAGCACTTGAAAAGGGTTACGGAAATAATAAATTCACCGAAGTTCGCAGAAGTGTTAATAGCAAGTTTCATATCTATGAAGAATATGAAGCCGAAAAAGATGGCGTAGATCAGATCATCTTTCTAATAGCACCAAAAAGTGTCCTAAAGCTAGACAGGCCTACTGAAAGTGCTCTACACTATTCTAGGATAGTCTTAGAGGAGGTTAAAAAACATATTAAAAAGCTTTCGAAAGATGAATATAAAAAGCTCCGTGAGCAAATTTATGTTAACGGAATAATTGAAATTCCAATTATTTTGCCTAAGCGCACTAAATTAATCCCTTTACAGAGACATTTAAAACGATATCCTAAAATATTTAAAAATATCGTTGGTTTTCGAAGACCACACGCTAATAGCGAAATTCGTAAACAAGGTTATAATCTATATGTTCAAATAAATAAGCTGGATTTTTAACCTTAAAGCCCCGATTAAGTTCGGGGTTTTTACTTGACTTTTTACTGTTAAGGAAGTAAAATTATATTATAAATTACACTATCCCTATCCTGGGAAGCACTTTAGAAAAGGAGGCATTGCTTATGTCTAAAAGAACCTTAACAAGCGGTCAACGTATTCAAAACGCCCGCGATATCTCATCTGTAGCCTATCACAATGAGCTATCAAAAGTCGTTCGCGAGGCTTTTAAAAACCTTCCCGATGCTGAAGTTAGAAGACTCGTTAATCTATGCTCTATTGGAAGAAGTTGTATTGTTGAAGCTCCACTTAGCGAAAACTTCAAAAAAGAGTATGTCTATGATATTAATAATGTCATAAGTATGAGTCCGTTATTTAAATCTATTCAAAAAATTGATTTTCTAATAAATGAAGGTTTTGCACGGATTTGGCTTCGTGGTGATATTCGAAAATTTTTACCAAAAAATCATACATTATATCGTTCCTAGAAGCTCGCGGTCAACACACCCTGCCATTTTTTGGCGGGGTTTTCTATTGACTTTTTTTATTTTTTATGTTATTATAGTTATGTTTTAAAGCAAAAATCAAAAAAGGAATCAAATGAAACAAAAAACCACAAAAAAGATACTTAATTATTTTGACCCGATTTTTAAGAAAAATTTCAAATTGAAAATTGAAAAAGGAATCTCGAAAGACGCAGAACTTAAAATTACCCTTCCCGAAGAAAAAAATTTCTTTCGTGGCGTTAGTTTTAGTGAAAATGTTAGCTTGAAAAAACTTGCAAACGGCAATTGGATTAAAAATCTACACGCTAAATTTGGCGAAGGTGCTGAAGAGCTTTTTGGAATTGATGAAATTAACGAAGAAAGCGATTTAGAATCTCGTGATGTGCGAATTATTGCTTTTGTCGAAAAAAGTTTAGCTTAATTATTCTCTTTCGAAAATAATAAAAACCCGCCAAGATTAGCGGGATTTTATTTTTAGCAAAATTTATTCGTTAACACCAAGTTCGATTCGTGAGAATTGGCGAACAACAATATTTTCACCGAGTTTTGCAACAGTTTCTTTTAAGAATTGTTCAACTGTTTTGCTGTCATCCATGATGTAAGCTTGTGAAAGAAGAACTTTTTCAGCAAAGTATTTCTTTACTTGACCTTCAACAATTTTAGCAGCGATATCAGCTGGCTTGTTTTCTTTAGCGACACGCTCTTCAGCTTCAGCTTTTACGCGAGCGATTTCTTCTTCAGGAATATCAGCTTCGCTAGCATAAATTGGAGCCATAGCAGCAATTTGCATTGCAACTTGGTGTGCAAAATTCTTGAAATCTTCTGTTCGCGCAACAAAGTCGGTTTCACAGTTAACTTCAACAATAACACCAATTCGACCACCATGAACGTAAGCTTCAACCAAACCTTCACGAGCTTCACGATCACCCTTTTTCTCAGCCTTTGTTAGACCTTTTTTGCGAAGAGCTTCAAGAGCTTTATCAAAATCGCCATCAGCTTCAACAAGAGCTTTTTTAGCGTCAGTTAAACCAAGACCTGTTAATTCTTTAAGTTTCTTAATTTCTTCAATAGAAACAGCCATGTTTATCCTTTCGAATTTAGAAATTATTTATCAGCTTTAGCTTCTTTAATAGCTTCAATAGCGTAATCCAAAAGCAATTTAACACCTTTAATAGCGTCGTCATTGGCTGGAATTACATAATCGATTCCTTCTGGGTTAACGTTTGTGTCAACAATCGCAACAACTGGAATATTCAAAGTTTTAGCTTCTCGAATTGCGTTTGCATCAGCAATAGCGTCAGTTACAAACAAAATTCCTGGGCGACCCATTAGATCTTTGATTCCACCGTATTTTGTATTCAAAGATTCGATTTCTTCAGCATATCGTTGAACTTCAAGTTTTGAATAGCGTTTTGCAAGTTCACCACTTTCCATTCGTTTTTCAAGAGTTTTTAGTTTCTTGATTTGTTGGTTAATTGTTGCTGAGTTTGTAAGCATACCACCGACCCATCGTTCAACAACGTATGGCTGATTTACGCTTTCTGCAGCTTCGCGAACAGCTTCTTTAACTTGTTTTTTAGTTCCAACAAAAAGAACTTTTCGGCCACCTTCAACTGCTTTCGTGATAGCTGGAAGAGCTTTTTCAAGACCTTCAACAGTTTTAGTTAGATCGATAATGTGGCTATCTTGACGCTTGCTGTGAATGTATGGCGCCATTTTTGGGTGCCAGCGTGAAGTTTTGTGACCAAAATGAACGCCAGCTTCAAGCAATTGCTTGATATCAACTTTTACAGACATTTTAACTCCTTTGTCTTCATTCTTGGGGTTATTTTCGAAATTATATTCGAAAGGAATTCTCCCAAAAATTGTTTCATTAATTTATATACCTTCTTAGTTTAGCATACGCCATTAAAAAAATCAAGAATTACGCTTTCGCCTTTCCCTAAGAGCTTGCATATATTTTTGAACTGGTGGCATTGCTTTGAGCATATCTGAAATATCTTCATAGGCATTCCCATCAGCTTTGCGCTCCTTAACATATTTATCAGGTAGACCACGGTTCTGCGCTGCGTAATCTTCTGGTTTGTATATTAACATACCCATATTAGTTTTTTCGCTCGGCGTTCCATAGCTATCCACCGGAACGTCTGGCGTAAAGATATCATCAATATAAACACGGTTTTGGCGATCGGTTGCCATTGACCAACAAATATTATCACCCTTTTCACTGCTTGCAATGAATTCCTCAATTCGGATATTTCCATTATCTTTAAAATATCTAGCATCCGGTTTTCGGTTGAAATCTGGAACCATTCCCGATCTTTCTAAAGCTGAAAATAATTTTTCATTCTTAATAAACCGCTCATCAAATTTTTTAGCATATTCTTCTTCTGAAAGTATTTTAGTTGAATCATAGGTTCGGCCATATTTCTTCATTTTTAAGAAATTTTTAAAATCTTTTGTTAGATTTTGCCGCATTTTGTTCCATTTTTCATCTTTAAATTCATGTTGTTTTTCTGAAAATTCAAATTTTTCCCAACCATCATATAGGTCATTTTTTGATGACCTTACATATGATATCAACTGTAAAGTATTTTCATTAAAGGTATTAAATAATGTCTTCTTTCTCGATAAGTCATTAAAAATATTATAAATCCTAGGATCAAGCTTACCAGACTGAACATAATGTCCGTTTGGATCCCACTCATCCCCTTTTATCCATCTAAGCTCTTGTATACCAGGAGCACTTTTAAATTGATGATCACTCCCAGAATCTCTAAATGCTCGGGTTTTCATAATGCCGTCTTCATCTTTAACAATCGCGCCAATACCATCATCCGTAGTATTAAAAAACTTAAAATTCAAACCGTCAATATTATATTCTTGAACCAAAACCTCGTTTCCAGATTTAGAAAAATCTAGTTCACCCAAAATATCACCTTTTAAAACTTGATCCATGTTATCCCTAACAAATCTTTTTCTTTTTTCATTTTTATCTGAATATCTTCCGTTATTATAAGCTTGGTTATAATTCTTAAAAAATTCATCCGCAGCCAATCTCTTAAGCGCATTAGATTTTTCTTCTTCTGGGTTTATTCCCAAAAAGTTATAACTACCATCTGTATTTTTTTCGATATTTTTAACTGTGTATTCGCCAATTTTTTCGAAAGACCTTTCCCTCTTTTCGTTATCTTGAGAATTTTCTAAATTTTTTGGCAAATAATCGGCAACATCCTCCCAGCCGGTTTTTACATTTTGATTTTGATTCAGATTTTTATTTAGGGATTCTTTATTCATAAGCACATTATAAACCCTCTTTAGTTTTAAATCAAGCATTGAACAATAAAAAACTACCCTCAAAATGAAAGTAGTTTTTGATATATTTTAAAAATTAACTAGAACTTTTTTAGAACAACCACTGAAAGAGCTGTTAGTAATGTAGCGACAAAGCTAATTGTTATAAGTTCAAAATTGTTATTTTTTTCACCAGTATTTGGAGCTTTTAAGGAATCTTTTCTTTCTTCGGCAATTTCTGGGGCCGCTAATTGAGGTTTGTTTTCTGGTTTAGCTGGCGCGTTTGCTGGTTTTTCATTTGACGGTTTTTCAGGGCTATTTTGCGGAACGTTAGCATCGGGTTTATTTTCTTCAGTAGCCTCCTCTTTACCAGAATTCTCATTGTCGTTTTCAGGTGCAGCAGGGGTTTCGGGAGCTTCAGGAGTAATAACACCAAAATGATCAGCTATCTCTTTTTCTGCTAGTTTAATGTGATCCATTATCGTATTTTTACTAGCATCAGTAAGTTCTGCCAAATACACAGCAAGATCGGTCTTATATTCACTTATTATCGTCTTCGCTTTTTCATAAGAACTAGCTTTTTTTGCACTCGCAGTAACTATCGCTATTTGTTTATCAATAGTTACCAGATACATGCGCTCTTCCTCTTCCGGGGATAAAGCATGAGCGTTCATACCGTTGGGCAATATAGCTATTCCAGCGACAGCAAAAAATGCAATTATAGCCGAAATAATTACTTTATTTTTCATAAAACTCCTTGTTTTTTACTATTTCCAAGTCAATAATATATTATATTTAGAATAATTGCAAGCATAAATTTATTCGAATCTTCAACCAAATCTTTACACTAAAAAATATTTGCCTTTTTTGTTTTTTTCTGATAAAATAGGAAAGTTATGAAAAAGAATTTACATCCAACCAACTATCGCCCTGTCGTATTTAGCGACGAGGTGGCTGGATTTGCTTTCTTGACTCGCTCAACAGCAGATTCAAAAGAAACTATCAAATGGGAAGACGGCAACGAATACCCACTTGTAAAAATGCACATCTCAAGTGCTTCTCACCCATTCTTTACTGGTGAAGAAAAAATCATCGACACCGAAGGTCGTGTTGATCGATTCAAACGAGCACAAGAAATGGCTGCTGCTCGTAAAGAAGCTTTGGCAAACAAAGCTAAAAAACAAGCTGCTGAAAAAGCTAAAAAAGCTGAACGATAATTCGTTTAAATATAAAAATCTCGCATTTGGTTGCGAGATTTTTTGTTATTTAGAAGTTTCTTTCAGATATTTTTCGAAATCTTTAATCAAACTATTTTCGATCATCATTTTATTTAACTCATTGTAATTTTTTAGCCAGCTTTCGTTATCTCCAAACCGACCAACCCCGACAGGAAGCTCAAGCTCTGCAGCTAAATCAAAAATATCTGAAAATTTCTCGTCAAGATTTTTTGCCAAAAGGAAGTTAACAATTCTATAAGTCTCTTTTATTTTTTTACTAATATCATTCATAATAATCTCTTTAAAAATGCTTATTAGTGCACTCGCCAGTCAATCGGCGTTTCACCATTTTGTTCTAAAAATTTGTTCGCTTTCGAAAACGGTTTTGAGCCAAAAAATCCACGGCGTGCCGAAAATGGCGAAGGATGCGCACTTTCGATTTTAAGGTGTTTTGGATTTGTTATTCGAGCGCCAACTTTTTGCGCATGCGCTCCCCATAAAATAAACACTAGTGGGCGTTCATAATCATTCAAAAAATCTAAAACGTGTTCTGAAAACTCCATCCAGCCAAAATTCGCATGGCTCGCAGGTTTACCTTTTTCAACGCTAAAAGAAGTGTTTAACAACAAAACGCCCTGCTCCGCCCAAGATTCCAAAAAACCATTGCCGGCCGGCTCAATACCTAAATCGCTTTGAAGCTCTTTGTAGATATTTTGCAAACTTGGCGGAATTCTAACACCTTTTTTAACCGAAAAACTCATTCCGTGCGCCTGTCCCACGCCATGATAAGGGTCCTGACCAATAATCACAACCTTGGTTTTTTCAAGCGGACATTTTTCGAAACAAGAAAAAATCTCTTCTCTTACCGGAAAAATCTCTTTCGAAACACGTTCGTGTTCAACTTTTTGCCACAGCTTTTTAAAATATGGCTTTTCAGCTTCGTTCTCAATAAATTCACGCCAAGAGGTTATTTTCATATCAAAATATTATCATAACCACATTCTTTTTTCAACACTTTAAATTCAAGCGATTTTTTGGTATAATATTTTTATATGCCAAAAATTGATTTAAATCTTGATAAACTTAAAGCTGAACGAGAAGAAATTCAGACTTTTTTAAGCGAACCGAATGCTTATTCTTCGCCAGATTTTTCAGCTAAAAATAAACGTTTCACCGAACTTGAAAAAATTATCGAAAAAGGTGAAATGCGCGAAAATCTTGAAAAAAACCTTGAGGAAGCACGTGAGCTTGTTAACCTCGAAACGGGTGAACTTGCTGAACTCGCCAAAATGGAAATTACCGAAAACGAAGAAAAACTTGCCGCGCTTGAGCAAGAGCTTTTCGAAATGCTTCTACCAAAAGACCCGAACGATGATAAAAACGTGATTGTTGAAATTCGTGCCGGAGCGGGTGGTGATGAGGCTTCCCTTTTTGCGAGCGAACTCTATCGCATGTATTTGCGTTATTGTGAACAAAACGGCTTGAAAACTGAGCTTTTGAGTGAATCTGCTAACGATGCTGGCGGATATAAAGAGGTTGTTTTCGGCGTTAAAGGCGATGCTCCTTATTCGAAATTAAAATTCGAAAGTGGTGTTCACCGTGTTCAACGAATCCCAGCAACAGAATCTCAGGGACGAATTCACACTTCAACCGTAACTGTGGCCGTTCTACCTGAAGCCGAAGAAGCTGATATTGAAATTAATCCGAACGATTTACGTATTGATGTTTACCGTTCTGGTGGCCATGGTGGCCAAAGTGTGAACACAACCGATTCTGCAGTGCGAATCACACACTTACCAACTGGAATGGTGGTTACAAATCAGGACGAAAAATCACAAATTAAGAACAAAGAAAAAGCTCTCGGTATTTTGCGCGCCCGACTTCTTCAAGCTAAAATTGATGAAGAGAACGCTAAACTTACCGCTGAACGGCGCAGTTTAATCGGTTCTGGTGATCGATCTGAGAAGATTCGAACTTACAACTTCCCACAAGACCGCATCACCGACCACCGAATCGGTTATTCACGAAGTAATATTCCTGCCGCAATGAATGGCCAAATTTCTGACATCGTTGATCATTTGCAGGCTGCCGAACTAGAATTTTTGGCTGCAAACGCCTCGGAAAACAATTAATTCTATGCGCGAAACAGTTGAAACTTGGCTGAAAAAATCAGTCAAAAAACTTAAAGACGCTGAAATCACCAGCGCACAACTTGATGCCGAATTAATCTTGGCGCATGTTTTAGGTGTTGAACGGACTTTTTTGCACGCAAATCCACAAAAAAAGCTTTCGAAAACTCTGGTTTTTCACGCTAATAACTTTTTGAATAAACGAATTAAACGCGTTCCGCTTGCTTATATTTTTCGAAAAAAAGATTTTTTTGGCCGAACTTTTTTTGTGAATGGAAATGTTCTAGTTCCTCGCCCCGAGACCGAAACACTGATTGAGATTACACAAAAAATGCTTCAACCAAATGATGTTATTCTAGATGTCGGTACAGGTTCAGGAATTATCCCCGTAACCTTAAAAGCTGAATGCGGTGAAAAAGTTGAAGTTTTTGCGAGTGACATTTCTCTACAAGCTCTCGCTGTAGCAAATCTGAATGCAAAAAAGCTTTTAAACCAAGAAATCCCTCTTTTCGAAAGTAATTTATTAGAGAAAATCCCATCAGATATTCTTTCGAAAATCACAATTATTACCGCAAATTTGCCTTACGTTAATCGTGATTGGGTTAACTTTGAAAAGAGCAACGAACTACATCATGAACCACAAATTGCGCTTTATGCTCGAAAAAACGGGTTAGAACTTATTTTTGAGCTATTATTCCAGGCGCAAGATTTACCAAAATTAAGAAAAATTATTCTTGAGGCCGACCCGTGCCAATTTGAAGAAATTGAAAAATATGCGAACAGTTGCGGTTTCGTTAAATCAAAATCTGAAAACTACACAATCGTTTTAGATAAAAAATAATACTAGAGTAATAACCCTAGTATTATTTTTTATTTTTGGTATTCTTCAAGTATTACTGAAGTTGTTTTTTCTTGACCGTTGCGAATGTATGTAATTTGAACTTTATCGCCAACATTCTTTTCGCCAATCAAAGAACCTAAGCTGGTATTTTTTGAAACTTCTATTCCATCAATCTTAGTAATAACGTCACCCTCTTGAAGACCCGCTTGTTGTGCTGGGCTATCTGAAATTATAGCATTTCGACTGCGAACGCGTGATTTAATCAAAGCACCTTTCGAAACAGTAAGTTTATATTCCTTTTGAATTTGTGGAGTCACTGCTACATAATTAGCGCCCAAATATGCACGTTTTGGAGTTTCACCCTTACTAATTGATTTAAGCATTCCTTTAACAGAAGAGATTGGAATTGCAAAACCGATTCCCTGACCGCTTGAAGCTACGGCAGTATTAATTCCAATAACTTGACCCTGTGCATTCACTAATGGTCCGCCAGAATTTCCCGTATTAATTGCGGCATCTGTTTGAATCATATCTGTCAGCATTTCTTTATTTGAGCCAGCGCCATCTGCAGCGAGAACAGTTCGACCAACACCAGAAATAATTCCGCTCGTAACTGTGCCATCGTATTCACCAAGAGCATTACCAATTGCAATTACCTGTTGGCCAATATTTAGTTTTTTCGAATCACCAAGTTCAGCAGCTTTAAGACCTTTTGCGTTCGAAATTTTTAATATTGCAATATCATTCAAAGGATCAGTTGATACAACTTTTACGTTATCGTAAGAGTTCCCGTCGCTCGTAACAACTGAAATTTCAGAAGCTTTTGAAACAACATGCTTATTCGTTAAAATATATCCGTTTTCACTAACTATAATCCCTGTTCCGGCACTAGCCGTTTCAACCGATGAACTAAAATACCTTAAAGACCTTTGACTTTTTCCAACAATCGAAACTACGCTTTGCGAAACCCTACTTGCAACTGATTCAATTGAATTCGAATCAGACTGTTTCGAAAAACTTGAATTCTCATTACTATTTGAAAAATTAATTGATGCACCTTGATTTATTTTCGATCCAAACATTGAAAATAACTGAAAGATACCAATTGTACCAAAAACCAATGTAGTTAAGACAACCGCTATGATAATTTGGTTTTTTGAATTATTTTTCGTTTGCAGTTCTTTTGTTTGTAATTCGTTATCTGGTTTATTATCCATTTTTCCTCCTCATTTTCTAAATTAGCTTTTCGCAACTGGAATTGTTGAAAAGAATATTAACAGCGTTAAAATCAAAATTGTAGCAAAAATAATTTCCGGTAAAAGCTCTTTTATATCTTTCTTCTTCTCTTCTCCGCTATCCAAAACATCAAAAGCAACAAAGCTCAAAACTGTTAAAATTATCGCAGCTTGTGGAATAACGAAGTTAAAGTATGGCGCAAGAAGAATCCTGTAGCCGATCACCAAAAAATTAAAAATCCATACAAATTCAGCTAAAATCATTCCCCAAAATAAGCTTAAGATCTCAATATTTTTATTTACGCGAGAAGATAGAATATGACGAAGAGTAGCATACCCAAGCAAGAAAGCAGTCGCAAAAACTGGAATTTCACCCCAAGCGTAAGTTATAGAATACAAGGCTGATAAACCGAAAAATACTGTTAATAATGCCTGAATCTTCATAGAGTTTTCAGATGAGTGCGGTTTAATTATTGTTAGCCAAAAAATATAAACTGCAAGCAAGAAACCTTGCGAAATTATATAATCAACACCCGTTGAAAACATTAGAATAACTAGGCTTAAAGAGAAAATCAAGTCTACAAGATTTGATTTTACGTTTGCAAGCCAAAACCTTGGTCGAACCGCAAAAGTTCGCCATTTACTAATAAATACTAACAATATTGCAACCCACGGCGTTTTTGTAATGTAAATTGAAAGCCATATGGTTACCGCTAAAATAATATTTAGAAAAATATGTGCAATACTTCCCCAAAAAGAATTCTTTTTCGAAATTTTAATAAAATCCATACTTCTTTCATTATATCACACATTTCAAAAAATAACCATAATTGAAAAGCTTCAAAAAACGTGTTAAAATGGAAAAATGAAGAGTAATTTTTGGCAACGGCATCCTTGGGCAGCCGACACTTTTGGGATTTTTATTTTTATAGTTTGCGTGACTTTAGGAACTATTTTAATTAATACTTTTATTTTTCAAAGCTTTACGGTGGTAGGCTCAAGTATGGATCCAACTTTTGCCGACGGAGATAAAGTGATTATTAGCCGCCTTCAGACAACCTGGGCAAACCTTACAAATACAAAATTCACACCAAAACGTGGCGAAGTTATCGTTTTCGAAAATCCACAATATGTTGAAGGAATGCGAGATCAATACATTATTAAACGTGTGATTGCCTTTGCTGGAGAAAAAGTTAAAGTTGAAAATGGTAAGTTAACAGTTTATAATAAAAACCATCCAAACGGCTTCAATCCAGATGACAATTTCAACCATGAACCAAAAAGTTATACAAGTCACGACGGTGAATGGAATGTTCCAGAAAATGAAATATTCGTTTCTGGTGATAACCGTGAAGGTAATAATTCTTATGATTCAAGGAGTGGTCTTGGTACAGTTCCCTTGTATAAAATCGTTGGCCCGGTCGCCTTTCGAATTTTCCCATTTAATAAAATTAGGAATTTCGAATATAAACAAGTTTAAAAAATATAAAAAAACCGAGAACAATCTCGGTTTTTTATTTTGAAAGAATCTCTTCAAGTCTTTTAAGTTCTTCTTCGGTTTTAAATTTAATTACAATTTTGCCAGAACCACGCGCTGAAGTTTTAATATCTACTGGAGCACTTAATCGTTTCGAAATATGCTGAACAGTTTTTTCAAAAGGATTGTTGTTCATTTTTTTAAGTTCAGATTTTTTATCACCTTCATTCTGCTTCTTGTAATTTACCAAAAATTGTTCAATTTTACGAGAACTCCAATTTTCTTCAATAATTTTTGGAAGGATTTTCTCGATTGTTTTTTCATCAATTTTAAGTAGTGGTCGAGCTTGTCCTTCTTTTATTTTTCCCGTCAAAATGCAATCTTTTACGATTTTTGGAAGTTTTAACAATCGAAGAGTGTTCAGAATAGCACTTTCACTTCTTCCGCCAACCCTTTCGCCAATTTGCTTAGCTGTTAAATTAAATTGTTCACGAAGTTTCGCATATGCTTCAGCCGTTTCAAGAACATTCAAATTATCACGTTGAATGTTTTCAATCAAGCTAAGCTCTAATCGTTTCTGGTCTGAAAATTCACGAACTATTGCTGGAATTTTCTTCAAGCCAGCAATCTTCGAAGCACGATATCGCCTCTCACCGGCAACAATCAAAAATTTTGAATCTTTTCGAACAACAACAATCGGCTGTAAAACACCGTGAATTTCAATAGAGCTAGCTAGTTCCTTAAGCTTTTCGTCGTTAAAATATTTACGAGGTTGCTCTGGATCCGGTGAAATATCGCTTATTTTAATTTCTTTTAATTCACCATCAACCTGACTCAAACCTAGTTCTGAGTCAAGTTTTTCATCAACAAGCATTTCTGTAGGAATAAGAGAAGAAAAACCTCGGCCAAGACCTTTTTTCGCCATTATTTACCCCTTTCTATGCGTTGAATGACCTCTTTCGCAACAGCTTTATATGCACGCGAACCTTTGCTAAATCTATCGTAAACACCAATTGGCACACCATGGCTTGGTGCTTCAGCTAGGCGAATATTTCGAGGAATCGCATTTGAAAAAATCTTATCTGGAAAGAATTTTTTAATCTCTTCAAGAACCTGGTTTCCTAAAGTGGTTCTTGCATCAACCATTGTTGGTAGAACACCTAAAAGCTCAAGATTTGGGTTCATCCCCTTCTTTACGAGCTTCATACTTTCCAACAACTGTCCAAGACCCTCCATTGCATAAAATTCAGCTTGAACAGGTAAAATTAAGTAATCACTAGCAATAAAGCCGTTAACTGTGAGCAAACTCAAGCTTGGTGGTGAATCTAAAATAACATAGTCAAAATCAGCTTCAACAGTTTTTAGAGCATCTTTTAACCGTGAAAAACGACCCTTAACTGACGCAAGCTCAACCTCGGCATTAGCTAAAACAGGTGTACTAGGCGCAATGCTTAATTTCGAAAAATTAGTTTTAATAATAATATCTTTTAATTCTTTTTCGCCAGAAATTACATCTGCCATAGTAAATTCAAGCTCATTTTTATCTATACCGAGACCACTAGTTGCATTTCCTTGCGGGTCAAAGTCAACTAGAAGTGTTCGAAAACCACGCTTAGCAATATAATAAGCAATATTAATAGCGCTGGTAGTTTTACCAACCCCTCCCTTTTGATTGGTTATCGAAATCACCTTCATAATATCTACATTATATCATACTTTTTTTGAAAAAACCATAACCTTTTAAAAAGAACCCTTTATAAACTTTAACTTGATTTTTAAGTTTTTCTATGATAGAATAATAAAGATATTAAATTAAATGAGGATTTTATGAAAAAAGCAGTCATAAAAGTTGGCGGTAAACAATTTATCGTTAGCGAAAAAGAGACCCTTCTGGTGGACCTCCTCCCGCAAGGAACAAAAGAGCTCAAACTTGACGCTTTGATGCTTATTGATGGCGACAAAGTGGAAGTTGGAACTCCTTTTGTGAAAGGCGTGAAAGTTTCCGCTAAAGTTGTTGACGAACTTGTTAAGGGCGAAAAAATCCGTGTGATTCGCTACAAAGCTAAAAAACGCGTTCACAAAGAAAACGGACATCGTCAAAAATATACTAAAATCGAAATTACTTCGATTAAATAATAAAAAGGCGGCCAGCCATTATATTGAAAATACCTCCCTACTCAAGAGGTATTTTTTATTGCTATTTTTAAAAATTGTGCGACATAAGCATTTTGAACTTTTTAACACCCAATAATCGTTCAAAAACAAAAAATAAACCCCGACTTAACGAGGTTTATTTATTTTTTGAAACTATTTTTTCTCTACTTTTTCAGATTTTTTAGCTTCAGTTTTTGTTGCTTTGTGATCAACGATGTCGTTTGCTTTTGTTGCAAGACCTGCAGTCGCTTTTTTCATCTCTTCACGACTTCGGAACCAGTATGCTACAGCACCTGTGATTGCCATAATCGCAATTACCATCATTGCAGCTTCAGCAGGACCAGTGTGTGGAAGCTCTGTTGGAACTTCAGCACAGTTTGCATCGTTAGCTGAAAGATGTTGAAGACCAGGAATTTTACATTTATCGCTACAGTTTACATCATCTTTCTTCAAATTACCTTTTCCAGGAATTTCACAATATTCTTTTTTCTCTTGTGGTGTACAATTCTTTTGAACAATTACTTTCGCAGAGTCAGATTTTCCACCATTTTGAGTAATTGCTTGTGCAGTATTTGTAAAGGTATTAGCCCCACAAATTAATTTTGAAGAATCAATTTTTACGCGGAACACTACCGTTGCTGAACCGCCAGCTGAGTAATTTCCGATATTGATTCCAACCCTCGAAATATCATCATTCAAAGTTTTACCCGCTTGGTCTGATGGAGTTGTAATTCGAGTTGTTCCAGGAACAAGTGTCATACCTGCTGGAAGAATGTCTTTAATATTAACATTACTTTGAAGAGTTGTTCCCGTATTTTTGTAGGTAACTTTAAATTCAACTTCATCATTAATACCTACAGTTTGGCTTTTCGCAAATGAATTTGCACCAGCTTTTGAAACAGTTTTAGTTGTTTCAAAATCAGGGTAGTCTGCTTTAAATCGATATGTGATATAACCTGAGTAGTGGTCACATCCAGGAAGGATACCGTTTAAACCGTCAAAACCAAGTTTTACGCCGCTGCCTAAGAGACTTTCGCCGTAAATAGCTTGACCGTTAACGCTTCCTTTTGTTGTAATTTTAGCTGAACCCTGGATGTATCGCAATGCAACTTCTCGTGAAGGTGATCGCAATGTAGATTCATCCCAAACTTTTTGTGGTCGCGCGTTACTTGCAGTAATCTCCGCAACAACCCGTTCTGTTCCACCTTTAGCAATTTTTGAAGGTAGAATTGTTCGAAGTTTTGCGTCTAGTGCAATACCACGATAATTATTTTCTTTTGAATTTAAAGAACTTTTTGCATTATTGTGATAGTAGACATAAACTTCATATTCTTGACCAGGAACAATATCAACGCTATCAACAAATTGCGCACTGCCAACTTGGCGAACTCGAACGAAATTTCGCTCATCGCCAACTGTTGGATTATTTGTGATAGAGTTAAACGTCACATGATCTGCAGGGTTTTCAGCAGTAAAAGTTTGCCGTTCTGGCCCATAAGCAAATGCCGTTGAACCAAAAAATGCTGCCCCAACGAGGGTTGCAATTACTGCAACCCCCAAATTTTGTACTTTATTTTTAATTAACATTTTTTGCCTTTTTTATTTTTTAAATTATTGTCCGTTCTGTGCTCTTTGAATATCATCATATGAAATATTCTGACCACCAATATTTACAGACTGGTTTTGATCTTGAGCATTAGCTTGCGCATTTGCTGAAGCCTCAACTTGTTGCGCAGCTTGTGCTGCAGCTTGATCAGTAGTTATTTCACCACCATACTGGCTAGCTTGGTTAGCTATATTTGAGTTATCAATACTGCTATCTATACCTTCAGCAGCAATTGCAGTTTCAGCACCTGGTGCCACATCATAAGTCGCCTTACCGGCTTCTTCTGCTGCAGTTGGAGCTTGAGTTAATTCTCCAGCATCCATTTTAGTTACAGAACCGCCGTAGTTATAGATTGATTGATCTTCTGTAAATTTAGTTTCTGGTGTTGGAGGTGTCTCCGGTGGAGTTTCCGGTGGAGTGTTTGGAGGTGTCTCCGGTGGAGTTTCCGGTGTTGGAGGTGTATTTGGAGCAGGTGGAGTATGGGTTTGTTCAAACGGAATTGTTGGAGTTGTCCATCCGCTAGGAACGTTCACCTGCTTCTTCATCATCAACTGCTTACATTGGTCACGGATCAAAATTTGTTGACCATTTTTCAATTGAACAACGCGCGCTGTTCCGCCAAACGCACCTTCAGAGTGAGCATAATTTTTATCACCATTCACAAAGATTGAATAATAATCACCTTCCAAAGCTTCTTGACCAACAACTTTAGCGCCAGCCATATAGTTCGAATAAGCTTCATTCAATTTTTGGAAAGCAGATTGGTCGCCGTTTCGCGCAGCATCAACTAAATTGTCAACTTCGCTATTCGACATTCCCAAATATTGTTGCGCCGCTTCAGAATCGTTAACAAAGAATTGTCCCATATATTCAATGTCATCTTCACTGTGCGATTCAATCATATTTTTTTGGAAGTCTTCATTTGAAAGTTCCGCTACGCTTGTACCAATCGAATACTGATTCTCTTTTTGATCAACTTTATTGTAGTCGTTATTTTCTGAATCGTATTTTCCGTTATTAAAGTTCTTTTCTTGCTCTTGGGCATTGTTGCTATCAAAGCTTGCGTGTTTACTGAATTCAGTCGCAGAAGCATCGCTAAGTTCTGTCTTAGTTTTATTTTCTACTTTTGGTTCACTATTGTTAGTGCGAACTGACTCAGCAGCTTGGCGACCAACTCCGAATACAGTTATACCAAGACCAGCTAATGCACCAAGTTTCAAGATATTCTTACCAATTTTTTTCTTGAGTTTTTGGAATCTTCCAACTTTTTCTTCGGCATTGTTTTCTGTATCTTTAGCGTTTTCTCGTGCAATATCACCAACTGCAAAACTAACTTTTGCCATACGTTCCAACATCTCTTTATTTTCAGGTGTCATCTCTCCCGTATGAATAAAGTTTGCGCGAATTGAACGACGATACCTTGCCAATTCATCGGCTGTTGCACCATTTTGGAGCATTTCATCAAATTTCTTTTCATGATCATTTAATTCAACTAGCTCTGGTTTTTGATTGATATTAGTATCAACATTAACAGTAAGCTTGTTCTCCTGATCATTAGCGTTATCAACAGCTTCAGGCTCTTGATCGTTACTTTCTGGAGTACCATTTTCTTGATTGTCAGCCTTTGGAGCTTCCATTGCATTTTCCCAAATTGTATCAAGAACTTTTTGGCGATAGTCTTGGTTTTTTGTCTTTTCCCAGATAAAACGATCTTCGAGTTTATTTTTTAGACCGTCAAAATCTACGCCGTTCTTTGAAAAATCATTCGAAGCTTCAATCAACTGTTGTTGATATTTTTGTCGAGCTTCTTCGCTCTCAGCAGATTGAACTTGTTTAGCTAGAAGATTTAGTTTTCGAATCTCCGAACTAGCACCGCTAGCCTCTTGTAATTCTTCTTGTGAAAGTACTGAAGATTCATATGGCTGTTCATCATCTATTTGATTTTCACCATTCTCCATCTTACGATAATGCTCGTCACGTTCAGCCATCTCATTAAAAGCGGTTTGATCGCCTTTATAGATCGCATCACGAACAGCTTTCTCGTATCTTTTTGCACCCTTTGCAAGTTCTTCTTCGCGCTTTTTTACAGCTTCAGCTTCAGCTTTAGCTTGTTTTTGCTGAGCTAACTCTTCTTGAAGAGTATCCCAAGCACCATAAGCTTCCTCGAAAGACTTACCTGTGTCAGGTGTAGAATTGAGATTATTCCCGTTCTTCATTTCTGTCCTTGTTTATTTTTAATTTATTTACTTCCGTATTTTACCACAAGCGTAATAAAAAGTCAACACTTTTTTAAAAGAAAATCGATATTTCTACCGACTTTCTTTTTACTGAATATCAAGCTGTAATTTTTCCAGAAATTGCCCGAATAATGTTTGAGAAACGTTGCCCTGCTGGAACTTCTCGGCGAACAGATTTCATTGTGCTAATTTCTTGATCAAGTTCTTCTTGTGTTTTAAATTGCTTTTCCCGCAAGCTGAATTCGTTTTCGCGACCTTCGTAAGTTTCAAAGTTTGCATCATAATCTTCGAAGTGCACAATATTTAAGTTTTGAATTTCATCATCTCGCAAGAAAAAACTACTGTTTTCGCGATCGGCGTTTCGTTCAGCGCGCGCATAAATATCGTTCAAGTTCTCAAGAGCTTCATTTTTTGAACTCTCTTGTGTTTTTTCGATTTCTTTTTGCTGCTCAGAATTTAAGCTTTCGAAAGAATCGAATTTAAAATCTTGAAACTCTTCAAAACTATTCTCTCGTTCAAGAGACTTTTTATCCTGCTCGTTCGTACTATAATCGTTTATCTTAAAATTTTCCATTTTTGCCTTTTGATTTTTTATGTTTTTTGTTTAAAAAATAACTTATGCTCGTATTATAGCATAAGTTATTTTGATTGTCAATATCTTGGTTAAGCTTTTTTGAGTGAAATTTTTGCTTCAGAACCTTCAACTTTTACAGTTTGAGTAAAGTCAAGTTCATCTTCTGAAATTTCAACTTTTGTAGCCAAAACTTCTTTCGAAATTTCTTGTTCAAATTTTTTAAACGCATCAATAACTTCAGTATTTTCAGATGTAAAGTTAAGCTCAATTCGATCATCAACGTTCAATCCAGCTTTCTTACGAGTGGCCTGAATGTGGCGAATAATCTCACGCATTAAGCCTTCGGCACGAAGTTCAGGAGTTAATTCGAAGTCGAAACCAACTTCTTCGCCACCATATTCAACAGCTTTAACGTTCAACTCTTCCATTAGAATTGGTGTAAAATCGAAAGTATCGGCATTTTTTGGAACTTTCACGCTAGCGAGTGGCTGGCGAATTTTCATACCATTCTTTGCTCGAAGTGCGAGAGCTTCATTCACATAACCGCGAACTTCAGCCATTTTAGCAATTAAATCTTTATCAATTTCACCAGCTTCTGGCCAATCTTTCAAGTGAACCGAACCATCGTTAACCATTTTACTCCAGAGCTCTTCTGCCAAGAACGGCACGAATGGCGCAAGAATCAACGCAAGATAGCTCAAAACATAGTGAAGCGTTTGATAAGCTTGAAGTTTATCGGCACCATTTTCACTCTTCCAGAAACGACGTCGTGAACGGCGCACAAACCAGTTCGAAGCATCATCGAGGAATGGTAAAACACCTTCAAGCGCACGTGGAATGTTATAAACATCCATATTTTCTGTAATTTCGTTTCGAAGCTCGTGAACACGGCTCACAATCCATTTATCAAGTGGATTTTCTAGATCTTTCGAAGGATCTTTGAGCTCGCCGTTAAATTCCCAACCGTCAACACTGGCATACATTGTGAAGAAATCATACATGTTCCAAATCATTGAAAGCTTGCGCGCAACATCTGAAACATCCTTGTCGTGAAGTGCAAAATCTTCACCGTTCAAAAGTGGGCTAGTAAGCAACAAGAATCGCAAACTATCGGCAGAATATTGATCCATTAGTTCGTTTGGATCGGTGTAGTTTCCAAGAGATTTACTCATCTTGCGGCCGTCGTTTCCAGCAACAACACCAGTTGTAATCACATTTTTAAAGGCGTTTTTGCCAAACAAAGCAGTGTTTACAGCGTGAACATAATAGAACCATGCACGAACCTGACCAATGTATTCAACAATGAAATCACCCGGGAAATTCTTTTCGAATTTTTCTTTGTTTTCAAAAGGATAGTGGAACTGCGCAAACGGCATCGAACCACTTTCGAACCAACAATCAAGCACTTTATCAATTCGAGTGTATTTTTCGCCATCAATTTCGAAAGTAATTTCATCAACCCAAGGTCGGTGATAATCTTCAAGCTCAACACCACTCAATTCTTTAAGTTCAGCATAAGAACCAACCACGCGGATTTTGCCGCTTTCAGATTTCCAAACTGGCATTGCAGTTGCCCAAAAACGGTCACGCGACAAGTTCCAATCTGGTGCAGCCTCAAGATTCTTTTCGAAACGACCATGCTTCAAGTGTGCTGGGAACCAATTTATGTTTTCGTTTTGTTCAAGCATTAATTCTTTTTGACCTTGAATATCAAAGAACCAGCTTGGGTGCGCGCGATACATCAATCGGTGACCTGTTCGTGGATTGTGTGGGTATTCGTGGCGAATGTAATCAATTTTCCAAACCACACCTCGTTCTTTCAAGATTTTAGCAAGCGGCTTGTTGAATTCCCAAACATCATTACCAGCAAATTCACCGTTCAAATATTTACCATATTCATCTAAAACGTGAAAAACTGGAATTCCGTATTCTTTACCAAAGTTGAAGTCTTCTTCACCGTATGCTGGCGCCGAGTGAACAATTCCCGTTCCGCTTTCAAGAGAAACATAATCTGCACCCCAAACTTTATAAGCGTTCTCTTCACCTTCACCGGAATATTTCGAATCTTCGAAAAGCGGTTCATAGCTCAAACCAACCAATTCTGAACCATCAATTAAATTAACAATCTCAAAAGGAATTGGTTGCTTTTTCTCATCAACAAAAACTTTTTCGAGCAAATCTTTTGCTAAAATATAGAATTCATCGCCAACTTTAACTTTTGCATAGTTGAAATCTGGGTTAACAAATAGACCCATATTTGCCGGCAAAGTCCAAGGAGTTGTTGTCCAGGCGAGCATTGCAGTTTTATCTTTTGAGCCTTCTGCATCTTCGAAATCTTTCAACCAGAATTTCACAAAAACGCTTGGGTCGGTCACAGTTTTATAGGCGTCGTTATCCATTGTAACTTCACTTTTCGAAAGCGGAGTTGCCCATGCTGTATCATACATCAAAACACGTTCACCTTCATAAATTTTACCCTTTTCGTAAAGAGTTTTGAACGCCCACCAAACACTTTCCATGAAGTCTTTATCCATTGTTTTGTAGGCATTTTTAAATTCAACCCAACGGCCAATGCGATCAATTGTGCTTTCCCAAAGTGCCGCATTCGAAACCATGCTTTCACGCGCAGTTGTAATATATTCGGCGAGCGAAATTTTTTCACCAACTTCGTGCCGAGAAGTGATACCGAGCTTTTTCTCAACAAAGTTTTCGGCTGGCAAACCGTGTGTATCCCAGCCCCAACGGCGTTCAACTCGCTTACCTTTCATTGTTTGATAGCGTGGAACAGCATCTTTCACGATTGAACTGAGAAGAGTTCCGTGGTGTGGCACGCCAGTAATGAATGGAGGGCCGTCATAAAACACGAAAGCGTTATCTTCGCTACGGTTTTCAACTGATTGTTTAAAGGTATTTTCCGCTTTCCAGCGCGCCAAAATATCGGCTTCATATTCTTTTGCTCGTCTTCTTGAATTTGCTTGAAATTTCATTCTTCCTCCTTTTAAATTAAAAATCACCTCTTTTAGATTCGAGAACCAAGCAAGCTCGGCGATACCATCTCGATTCCAAAAGAAGTGATTCTTTTAGCCCTTAATTTTAGCTTTTACGGAGCTTTCCCGCCCAGTTCTAATCGGTTAACCCTTTCTTCTGGGAGCTTCGCGGTTGATAGCCGCTCATTTATCAAAATAAAACGCTTTTATAAGCTTATTTTATCAAAAATTAAAAATATTTTCAAGCTTTTGAGCGTTTTATTTAATGGTGTAATATTGAGATTTTTATTTTAGAAAACTATCCAATATAGCTTGTACGAAAGCACAGAAAGAATAATATATTCAATGATTAGAATAGTAATTCCTGCAAAACTACTAACTATTAAACCCGGGAACATTTCTCTGAATTTAAGCTTGTGGCCACTATCTTTTAGAATAGGTCTCATCATAGATTGCTTAATTAAAATATGTAAACCTAAAGCAATACAAATTATTACTATAGACGAGATTATATCCACAATAAGTTTTATGTCTTGCGTATAGTAATGATCATTCTGTAATGACACCCCAAATATTACAAGAAGAACACCAAAAGCAGAGAATGCATGTATTTTTAATAAATAAAAAGCAGCTTCAATAACTAAACCAACACGGAGAGAATCTAGAAAAGCACCTTTTTTACTATTCTTAAGTTCCTCATCTTCTGATAATTTATTTTTTATACGCTTGTTAGCAAAATAAACATATATTGCAAAAGCAATACCAACTGGAGATATTATCGCTAGTATACCTACTATATTCATAAGCACATTATACTTAATTTTATTTTGTGAGTCAATTATTTTTAGAAAGACTAGTAATACCCAAAACCAGGGCAATTTAGGATAGCTTCTATAGGCTTATTTTATCAAAAAATTAAAGCTTTTGGGCGTTTTATTTATTGACGTAATGTTAGATTTTATTTAAAAATTAAAGGATTTTTTATAGTTATTAAGAGGAACCCTAGAATAGGATACTCAATAATTAGAATAATAATCCCTACAAGAGTGCTCATTAATAAACCTGAGAACATTTCTTTGAATTTAAGCTTGTGGCCATTCTTTCTTAAAATAAGTTTCATTACAAAATACTTAACAATTGTCTGAGAACCGTAGCTAACACAAAACAATAGTATTACCTCAATCCAATCAAATATAGGTTTTACCGTAAGCCACGATTGGCGATCAGGAACAATATAGCGGTACTCACTATATGAAGCTCCTCCTTGTATACCTAATCCAGCAAATGTCATAAGAAAAAATACAGCAGTCCCTGCGCTTATTTTTGTTAAAGAAAGGATCGCTTCAACAATCAAGCCCGCACGAAAAGAATCCAGAAAAGCACCCTTTTTGCTATTTTTAAACTCTTCATCTTTTGACAATTTATTTTTTATACGTTTGTTAGTAAAGTAAACATATATCACAAAAGCAATACTCACCGGAGATATAACAGTCGGTAACAAGTGGGTTACACTATTATAAATAGTATATAGATAGTATTTATAAACTGTAAATATATGCATAAGTATTATTATACTTAGTTTTATTTTGTAAGTCAATATTTTTAGAAAGACTGATGATGCCCAAAACCAGGGTAAATATTAACAAAAAACACGCCAAGCTTCAACTTAGCGTGCATAATATGCAATTTCGTCAAAAAGTGGGAGCGGTTTGCCTCGCCACTGTTGCAACAAACGGCCCTCATCTGTAACTACTAAAATTGTTGGATATTCAACTACATCATAAGCTTGCAAGAAAAACTCATTCCTGCCAGAATCAGGGTCCATAACTTCAACTTTTAAGCCCGTTTGCCTTTCGAAATCTTCAATATATTCTCGAACTTCACGGCCATGATCGCTATAATCTTTATAGACTACTACAATTCTCATTTTCACCTCTAACTTTTGCTAAAATATCTTCGAAATCTTCAACTGTTTCGAAACCGTTAAACACACTCGCAAAACGAATATACGCAACTTTATTCATTTCAAACAGAACTGCCAAAACAGTTTCACCAATCTGGTGCGAAGAAACTTTGTTCGATTTTTGAAGAAGTTCGTTTTCGACGCGGTTAATAATTTCTTCAACTTGAAGATCGGAAATAAATTTTCCGATTGAACGAATAATTGAGCTTTTAAGCTTTTCACGACTAAACTCTTCTCTTCCACCTTGCGACTTAATAACAATAATCCGCGGTTTTTCGATTCGCTCGTAAGTTGTGAAGCGAGTTCCATCTGGAGCAACTCGGCGACGGCGCACAGATTGGCCGTCAACCGACATTCGACTTTCAAGAACCTTGGTTTCGTCGAGCTTAAATTCCATTAGTCTTCCTTTTTATTGCGTTTTCGGCGGCGCAAAAATGCAGGAACATCACTTTCGTCTTTTTCTTCGTCTTGAGCCCAAATATTTTTAGTTTCAATATCGCTTGTGAAATCTTCAGCTGAAGATGGTTCTTCTTTTTTAAGTTCCATATCAATTGCGTTAGAAACTTTTTCGTCAATTTCTTGAGCATCTGCATGTTCATCTTCAAGATTGAAAGTTTTCGAAACAACGTTTTCAAGTGATTCAACTGGAGCTGGTTCGCTATAATCACGATCGAAACCAGTTGCTACAACTGTAATGATTAATTCATCTTCAAGATCTGGATTCAAAGTTGCACCAAAGATAATGTTTGCATCTGGAGCGACTGCGCCCGTGATAATTTCAGCAGCTTCTTGAATTTCACTCATGCTCATATCATAACCACCAGCAACATTGAACAATACACCTCGAGCACCTTCGATTGAAACTTCAATCATTGGGCTTTCGATAGCTTGTTCAGCAGCTTTTTGTGCTCGATTATCGCCACTTGCACGACCAATTCCCATCAAGGCTGAACCAGCATTACTCATGATCGACTTAACGTCAGCAAAGTCAAGGTTAATCAAACCATGTTCAGTAATAAGTTCTGAAATACCCTGAACTCCTTGGCGAAGAACATCGTCGGCAATTTTGAAAGTCTCAAGAAGAGGAAGGTTGCGATCAACAGTTTGAAGAAGCCTATCGTTAGGAATTGTAATTAAAGTATCAACTGCGGCTGCAAGTTTTTCAATTGCCCAGTCGGCGTTAGTCTTTCGTTTTGCACCTTCAAAAGCGAATGGTCGAGTAGCAACACCAATCGTTAAAATACCCATTTCGCGGGCAATTTCGGCCACAACATGACCAGCACCAGAACCAGTTCCACCACCGGCACCAATAGCAATAAACACCATGTCTGCGCCTTCAAGAGCCTCGCGGATTTCTTCACGCGATTCGAGAGCAGCACTTTCTCCAACAATAGGGTCAGCACCCGCACCTAAGCCGTTTGTTGTTTCACGACCAAGGTGAATTTTTTTATCAGCTTTTGATTTATACAACGCTTGAGCGTCAGTATTCATTGCAATAAATTCAATGTTGTTTAGGCCAACATCTTTCATTCGATTAACAGCGCTTCCACCTGCGCCACCAATTCCTACAACTTTAATTTTTGCAAAAGTTTCAACTTCATTCGGTTTAATTTCTGGCATTTCTTCTCCTTAATTTACTCCCATTATATCACTTTATCGCTTTTTCTTAAAGAATCTTGCGAAAAATCCAAAGCTCTTAGGCTCAAAATTATCTCGATATTCTTCTCTTCTCAAAACCACATTTCTTGCTTCAATTATCAAGCCAACTGCAGCTGAAAACTCTGGTTTATTCACTTCTTGTGAAACGGTTCTTTCGACGCCGTTCTTACCAATTCGAGTCGCTAACTGCAATTGTTTTCTCGCGTATTCATCAATTCCCTTAAGGTTTGAACCCGCTCCCGCTAGCACAATTCCGTTTGGTAATTGATTTTCGAAACCTGATTTTTTAAGAACTTTTTTAACTTCTTCGAAAATCTCTTCAAGTCGTGCCTCAATAACTTCTTCGATCTCTCGTGTATTAAAGCTATAATGTTCGCGACCATGCTTCACAACAATATCGCCACTCTCTTCTCTTTCGAAAGCAAAACCATGCTTAATTTTTATTTCTTCGGCAACTTCTGGCGAAACTTTCAAGCAAATTGCAAGATCGTTAGTGATGTTAATGCCCCCGAGCGGAATAACTTCTATTAATCGCAATGCACCGTCTTCATAAACTGCGACTCCAGTAGTTGAGGCACCAAGATCAACAACTGCAACACCGTTTTCTTTTTGATTATCTGTCAACAATGCTCGAGAAGAAGCCAAAACACTTGGAACATAAAGTTCTGGGTCAAGATCTAATCTTGCAGCAGTATTTCTTAAGTTATCTATATTTGAATCTAATGCTGAAATAGCACTACCGTGTACTTCTAAGCGAACACCTTCCATCCCGTAAGGATCAACTAAGCCTTCTTGATTGTCGAGATTATAATAGTATGGAATAAATTCCAAAACTCGATGATTTGCTGGGATTTTACCAATTGTGGCAACCTCTTCAACTCGCTGAAGATCTTCTTCATCTACAATTCCATCTGGTGAATTGATTGCAATCATTCCGTCAGTATTTGTGCTTAAAATGTGCGCACCATTGACGCTAAATATAGCACTACTACTTTCATAGCCAGCCATTCTTTCTGCTTGAAGCAAAGCCTTATCTAAAGCTTGATAAACGCTTTGAGCGTTAGTTATCACCCCTTTTTTCATTCCGTTATTTTCTGCGGAGCCAACACCGATAACATTTGGCATTCCTTCTTTATCAAAGTTCGCAATAATAACACGAACCTTTGAAGTTCCAATATCTACTCCTACCACATTTCGAGAATTCTCATTCATAGTTCCATTATACCGTTAATGCTAATTTTTATCAAGTACGAAAATAGCAAATAATAAAAAAACACCCCTCGCAGTGATTAGGTGTTCTTTTGGAAAATAATTTCTGGTGCTGGGAGAAAGATTCGAACTTTCGAAGGCATCTGCCGACAGATTTACAGTCTGTTGTGTTTGACCGCTTCACTATCCCAGCTCTTTAACTTGTATTAAAAAATACTTGGAGCCACCTTTCGGATTCGAACCGAAGGCCTGCTGTTTACAAAACAGCTGCTCTAACCAGCTGAGCTAAGGTGGCATATCACCAAGTACGTTTCTAATTATACACGAGCCTTTTCAAAAATGCAAGTACTTTTTTGATTTATTTTTTCAAAATTTCTATTGTTGAATCTACAATCTGGAAATCTGGCAAAAAACTCGAAATTTTTCTTCGAATTTCTACATTTTTCGAAGAATCATTCACGATAATCTGCGCAGTAAAAACATGTTCTTCCCCGTCAAGGCTCCAGAAATGCACATTCTTAATAGACACAACACCTTCAATTGCTAAAATATTCTTTTTAATATTATTTAAATCTTTTACATTAGGTACTCGCTGAAGTAAAATCTTTAGAGCATCCCAAGCGTTCATAATCGCACCGCAAGAAATAAACAGCAAGATAAACAAACTCGCAATTCTATCGAGAATTACAAGACCCGAAAATGAAATTAAAATAGATGTAAGAAGGGTTAAAACCCAACCAAAAAGATCCTCGAATAGATGAAGCGAAACTGTTTTATCGAGAATATTCTTCGAACCGTGAAGTCGAAGGGCTGCAAATAGGTTAACTAAAATCCCAATAACTGAAACCGCCATTAATCCCGGAACATTCATGTTCGCATGGTTGTGCGGATTTATAAATTCATAATATAAAGCTCTCGTCATCGTATATGAAAGACTCAACATGACGAAAGAATTTAAAACAGCACCCAAAACCGACAAGCGCTTGTACCCGTAGCTCATAATTGAAGTGGGCTTTTTATCGCTGAATTTACTTAAAACCAGTGTAAATGTTAATAAAATAGCATCGCCTAAATCGTGAATTGCGTCTGCTGAAACCGCTGCGGAACCCAAAAACATCCCTAGAAAGAATTCAGCGATCGAAAACCCTAAATTTAAACCGATTGCTAACGGAAGATCACTTGTGTGCACATGGCTGTGTGAATGCCCAAAATGTTCATTCAATTGATGTTCGCGAGTATCTTTGCTAGCTCTTAAAAGCCCACTTTTTTTCATTTTTCTATAAAACTACTCTAAAGTTAGAATTTCTGCACCATCTTTAGTGACTAAAATTGTATGTTCGAAATGGGCTGAAAGCGAACCATCTCGCATTAAGACGTCCCATTCACTATCTGTTCCATTGAAGACAACATCGCCTTTTCCAAGAGAAGTCATAGGTTCGATGCAGAAAGTGTCACCTTCTTGAAAAACAACACCTTGACCAGCATGCCCATAATTTGGAACTTCTGGATCCATGTGCATTTTAACACCAATTCCATGACCAACCAAATCCCGAACATTACCGAGTTTTGATTTTTTAAGTGATTTTTCAACTGCAGCCCCAATATCACCAGTTTTTACACCAGGTTTAACAACTGAAATTCCGGCAGCGAGTGCTTTTTTTGTATCATTCAAAAGATGTTTTACTGCACCTTTTGGCTCTTCACCTACAACAGTTGTCGTAGCAGAATCAACCATCATGCCTTTGTATTGAATCACCATATCATATTTAACAACATCACCTTTTTCGAAAGGAATATCATTCGGTGCACCATGAACAACACAATCATTTAAAGAAATACAAACCACACCTGGAAAATTAACTTCAGGTGTTAGATATGCAGATTTTGCGCCGTATTCTTTAATTTTTTTACGCGCAAAAGCATCAACTTCAAGACCAGTTATACCAACTTTCGAAAATTCAGTCAATTCGCGTAAAATTCGCGCAAGGATTTTTCCACCTTCGCGCATTGCCTGAAGCTGTTCTTCAGTTTTATTTCCTGTAATTAAATTCCGCATGCTTCGATTTCCTCCATAATTCGGTCGTGAACTTGACCAACAGTTCCAGTTCCATCAATATGCGCAATAACTACACCATTTTCGTTAAAGTAGTTCAAAACTGGGTACATTTCTTTTCGGTAAATTCGAAGTCGCTCATCAATAACTTCTGGAGTATCATCAAGACGACCACGAATTGCAAGACGACGCATTAGTTCACTTCGCGGCACCTCTAAAACAATAACAAGATCAACATCTCGACCGTGATTCTTTTTATTTTCAATTAGCCATTTTGCCTGAGCAAGTTGGCGTGGATAACCATCAAGAATTACTTGCTTAACCTTTCCATTATTTGCTCGATTTAAAGCTTCTCCCATAACGCGATTTACGATTTCTGGATCAACCAATTGACCCGTACTCATTTGCGCAAGAAGTTCAGGGTCTTTGCTGTCACGCAAAAGTTGACCAGCGCCAAGCCAGCGCCAATCATTTCTTGCGGCTAACAGATTTCCTTGAACACTTTTACCAGCACCTGCTGGACCAAAAAATACGATCATTAAATTCCTTTTGTTTTTTAAATTATGTACTTTTATATTATAGCACAAAAAATAAAAATACTAAAATTCTTCACACTAATAGTCGCTCGCTTCAAGATGAATTGCAGCCATTAATTTATTAGGATTAAATCGAGGATATTCACCCTCACCCGATTTATACATCTCACAATAACTACCCAAAACTATCTGAAGCTTACCAACATAATACTCACCTGAAGTTTCCCATTCACCAGAGTTATTCTTAGTGAAAGAATAGCTTTTATATTCATCACTAAATTTTATTTGACGACCACTATTTGAGCGATAAGTTTTAATCATTGCAACAGTTCTGGTGACCGAATCTTTTCTGGATTTATCTCGAATAGACCTTTGCAAAGCTAGCAAAGCCAAGAAAACCGCAAGAAATATCAGCCCAGCAATCGCAAGAACCAAAATAACTTCAATAATCGTAAATACTTCATAAAGTTTATGCTTTTTCATAGCCCCATTATAGCTGACCTCCTAAAAATCAAATTGATTTTTCAAAAAACTATTTGACTTTTATTATCAAATTCATATATAATGTTCATTAGCTTACGAGCGCTGTTTTAGCGCTCTTTTATTAAAAAGGAGATTCTCTATGAGCATTTTTCAAAAAATTGTCACTATTTTATATAAAATAGATTATGATAGTAGTTTCAAAGTTTTTCCTACTAAATTAAAAAAATATAGCACATCAAATAAAGAATACACTATAAAAGATTTGAATTCTTTCTACATTGACTATTTCGAAAAAGACTATCCTAAGCCTTTCTCAAAAGAAGAAATTTGTATAATTTATGAGATTGCTAAGAATTTCATAATAGAGATTCGAAACAACCCAGATAAAAACTTGGTTAACTTCTCAAGAAAATTATCTATATTGTTCGCTCAAGATTTCAGAACAAAAGAAATAGGCTTTGATATTCAGGAATATTCTGATTATTTTATGGCTATATCACTAAAAGAAAGAGAGAAGCTCGCAAATAAGCTTATTTCCGACTGGGAAATTTAAAAACGACCTTTTTGGCCGTTTTTTTATTTTAATTCAATTCTTCCTTCACGATTCTCGCCAAAACAGCACCATCAGCAGAATTACCAAATTTTGCTTTCATTTTGCCAATAATTGCACCCATTTGCTTGATCGAAACTTCGCCCATTGCTGAAATTTCAGCTTTTACAGCTGCACGAATTTCATCTTCGCTCGCCATTTCTGGCAAATATTTCGAAAGAATTTCAGCTTCTTTTAGTTCATTTTTGGCACGTTCTTCATCTAATAAACCGGCCGCTTCTTTGCGCTTTTTTACTTCTCGCGCAACTAGCGTTTCGATTTCATCATTATTCAAACCCTCTTCGCGCTTACCAAGTTTTACTTCTTCGTCTAAAATTGAAGCTTTCAAACCTCGCAAAACTGTAGTTTCGAAAGCATTTCGCGCAAGCATCGCAGTTTTTAAATCGGCGTTAATTTGTTCTTTTAGCATTTTCCTCCTTTAAAAAATAAATTCCAGCCTCTCGACTGGAATTTATCTGTTTTTTAGCGAATACCAAGTCGCATTTTTTGTGCTTTTTCAGCACGGCGTTGATTTCGAACGATTGCTTTTTTGCGTCGTTCAACCTTGCTTAGAGGCTTTGAAAATCGCATTGATGCTTTAGCTTCGCTCAAAACTCCACTTTGTAGAACTTTTCGATTAAAGCGACGAATGATATTTTCGTTAGCTTCTTTCTGGTCTTTCCTTGTTACACTAATACTCATACTGATTACTATTTTACCAAAGTTTTTCTAAAAAAGCAAGAAGAAAATAAAATCGCCCAATTTTGAACGATTTTACGAAAATAGAGATTAAATGTCTTATTAATTTCTTATAAAAGCCTATATCAAATCTTCATAGATTTTTTTAAGTTGTGCACCAATTTTCTCAAGACTTTTACTTTTTGCAACTTCATAACCTTTTTCAATTGTTGAATTAATTTCACCACTCAAATATTTTTCAATCGCTTCTGTAAATTCTTCATTATTTTTACCCATAAAACAATTTTCATTTTTCGAAAGCCAAGAATCATACACACCAATATTTCGAACCAACACCTGGCATTTCCCCGCCAAAGCTTCAAGAACAACAATTCCCTCAGTTTCTTCATAACTCGGGAAAAAGAACATATCCGCGCTCGTAAATGCACCCTGAATAATTTCGCCCGAAATATAACCTGGCAAAATTACGTTTTCGGGTTTTTTTCGAATTGCTTTTTTCACGTGTTCGGTTAGCGCAGCAGCCGGCGTGTGACCAAACCAAATAAATTTCATCTCTGGAAAATCACGAGCTACCGCCATAAAATCCGGCAAACCTTTTCGCTCAAAATAATGACCGACCGAAATCACAACTTTTTCGTCTTTTTTGAGTTTAAAATATTCTCGAAAAGCCTTAATTTTCTCTGGATTTTTCGAAAATTGCGAAAGATCTATTCCGTTCGATATTGGAATAATTGGCGCTTTCAAATTATATTTCAAAAGTAAATTACGCGAATATTCCGTCGGCGTTAAGATTACATCGGCGGTGTTATAACACTTTACAAGCCACTTTTTAAAAGCTGGCGCCGCAAGATTCGAAAGCGCAAACGAATTTCGAAAATCCTCTTCGGTCGAGTGCGCATGAAAAACCACTTTTTTACCATTCTTGCGAGCCTTTTTTGCCAATAAATAAGATTTTGGATTAATGGTATTTAGATGAATTATATCAAAATCTTCAGATGAGTCGGTAGTAAAATCTACGCCGGCTAATTTTAACGCGGCTTCTTGGTGCTTCATTGCACGACCAACGCCACTTTTTGCGAATATTTTTTCATCATCTCTAAATAATAAAACTTTCATTATTTCCTCCTCTTTAAATGCAAAATTTGACCTTCAACATTTTTTTGGCCTTGCCATTCATTTAAACCTAGCGAAAAAATCACGTCAACTTTTTCATCTATTTCGGCAAAAAAATCTTTTGGTGCATTAAATTTTAACATTTTGATTTCACGCTCGCCATCACTTAAAGTTAGTTTCAGGTGTTGGTTTTTATCGCCCATTTCTTGACGTGCAATTACACAAGCGTTCTTAATTTCGAAAGTCGGCTCTTCATTCCCATTTCCAAAAGGCTCAAGAAGCGAAATTTTCTCAAAAAGTTCTAATGAAATTGGCGAAAAATCTTCAAGCTGAATATCCACTTTTGGCAAAAGCTTTTCGAGCTGGTTTTTTAATTTTAATGAATCATAAAAATCGTTCACGCTTTTTCGAAAATCATCAATTTTTGAAGTTGGCAAAGTTACGCCCGCAGCCGCATCGTGACCACCACCTTTAATAATAATTTCGCTTGCATTTTGCACTGCTTGACTCGCCGAAAAATCGCCAAAACTACGCGCCGAGCCCTTCGCTACATCGCCCTCAATCGAAATTACAAAAACGGGTTTCTTAAAACGTTCTAGCAAACCGCTCGCCACAATTCCAATAATTCCATCATTAAAACTCTCATCAGCTACAACCAAAACTTTATCATTTTTAAAATTTTTGGCTTTTTGAATTGCAATCTCGAGCGCTTCATGTTGAATTTTGCGGCGTTTTTTGTTTAATTCATCGAGATTTTTGGCTTTTTCGAAAGCAACAAAAGAATCTTTTTCAAGCATTAAATCTAGCGCCTTTTCGGCGGTTTCAAGCCGACCAGCCGAATTGATTCGTGGGCCAATGATAAAGCCAAGCGTTGAACTTTTCGGCTCTTTCACACCGGCTAATGCAAGCATTGATTTCAAACCAGCTCGGCGTGTTTTCGAAAGAACCTTTAGCCCCCAAAAAGTGTTTTGGCGATTCTCGACCGTTTGTTTCATGATGTCGCAAACGGTGCCGAGTGCTACCATATCAAGTAGCCACTTTTCTTGGCCAGCAGGAAAGCCCTCGAGTTTGGTTTGAAGCGCTTGAACCAATTTAAACGCCACTCCAACGCCGGCAAAATTTTCAGCCTGCGGATATTTGTTTTCTTTTCTGCGCGGATTTACAACCGCAATTGCATTCGGTTGAACTTCGGCAATGTTATGGTGGTCGGTTACAATTGTATCGATCCCAAAACCTTTTGCGAAATCAATTTCAGCGTGATTTAAACTTCCGCAGTCAACCGTTAAAATTAAGTTCGTTCCTCGATCCGCAAGAACTCTCACGCCACGCTCGTTCATTCCGTAGCCATCTTTAAAACGATCGGGCAAAAAATAATCCACATTTTTAAAACCGAATTTTTCGAAAGCCGTCAAAATCACTGTTGAAGCTGAAACACCATCAACATCATAATCACCATAAACTGTAATTTTTTCTTGTTTTTTGTGGGCAACAAGTAATCGCTCAACCGCTTTTTCCATATCCGGCAACAAAAAAGGATCGTGCTGGTTATCATAATTCGGATTCAGAAAAGCTTCACGATTCTCTTTTGAAATTCCACGATTCTTTAAAATTTGCTCAAAAATTTGTTCAACCGTCATTCGCGAACTCTATCTTTTAACAGACCTCTCGATATAATTGTTTGAACGCGCAACACTGTTTTGCTCGCGAACTTTCACTACGATAGACTGCAATTCGGAGAAAAACAAAAAATTCGTATTCGCAAAATAAGTATAGGTATTTTTCTTCTTTTCCCTAAATAAAAATCCGGCTTTTTCAAGCTTGGCAAGTTCACGTTGAATGTTTCCTGGATCTTCTTTCAAAAGTTTAGCGAGGCCACGAGAGTGCATTTTAATAACTGGATACGTAACAAAAAATACGACAATTTTTCGCTTAACTCGTGATGTAATAAAAATATCTAAATCTACCATATCCTCACCTTTTCGTATTTCTATTTTACAAAATTTTAGTTTTTTTCGCAAGCTATATTTATTTTATTTTTTAAACCTTTTGATGTAAAATAAAGATACATGGATTTTTATTTTGAAGTTGCACCGTTAAAAATTGTTCGCGCTAATAGCGAAGTTTTTACTTATGCCTCAAAAGAAAAACTTGAAATTGGCCAAATTGTACAAATTCCTGTTGGCAAAAAAAATATGTTTGGCGTAGTTTTTAAAGAAGTCGAAAAACCAGATTTCGAAACTCGCGAGATTCTAAAAATAGTCGAAAAAACGCCAATTCCAAAACATTTAATTGAGCTTTCAAAATGGATGAGCCAATATTATGCGACGCCTCTTTCGCAAGTTTTGAGCGGAATTTTACCAGCCGGTTTAGGCAAAAATCGCCGTTCTTCAAAAAAAGAAAAAATCAAATTAACAGATAAAAAAGAGAGTTGTTCAAATTTTTTATACACAAGCCAACAGCAAAACGCAATCAATAAGCTTGACAAAATGCACTCCGGAACGGTTCTTCTTCATGGAATTACCGGATCGGGAAAAACTTCAATTTATATAAATCAAACTGAAAAAGTTTTAGCCAACCAGCAATCCGCAATAATTTTGGTTCCCGAAATCGCATTAACTTCACAACTGGTTTTAAATTTCGAAAAGCATTTTAGCAATATTAAGATTATTCACTCACACCAAACCGAAGCCGAACGCCATAAAACTTGGTTAAAAATTTTGAACGACCCCGAACCGCAAGTTATTATTGGTGCGCGCTCTGCCCTTTTTGCGCCCGTAAAAAACTTAGGGCTAATTGTAATTGATGAGTGTCACGAGCCAAGCTTCAAACAAGACCAAACACCAAAATATTCTGCTTTGCGCGCAAGCAGCTTTTTGGCTTCGAATTTTAATTTTAAAGCAATTTTCGGTTCTGCAACGCCGTTAATTGAAGATTATTTCTTAGCCGAATTATCTGAAAAAAATGGCGGAAACGAAATTATTAAACTAACCGAACTCGCCAAAAAAGAAGCTCAACCAGCAAAAATTGAACTAGTTGATTTAACAAAAAAAGATTCAAAAAACCACCGCTTTTTTTCGAAAAAAATGCTCGCCGAAATGGAGCAAACTTTAAGTGAAAATAAACAAGTTTTAATTTATCACAACCGTCGTGGTTCGGCCAGCATTACACTTTGCCATAATTGCGGATGGATGGCACTTTGTCCAAATTGTTTTGTTCCGCTAACTCTACACGCCGATAAATTCTTGCTAACTTGTCATATTTGTGGACACAAAGAACGCCCACCAATTTCTTGTCCAGATTGCGGTGAAGCAGAAATTATCCACAAAGGAATCGGCACAAAAGCAATCGAAGAAGAAATTCGAAAACTCTTTCCGCAGAAAAAAGTTGCACGCTTTGATGCGGATAGCGATAAAAATGAAACTGTAGAAAAGCTTTATAACGAAATTCGCAACGGTGAAATTGATATTATTATCGGAACCCAAGTTGTTGCAAAAGGTTTGGATTTACCGAATTTAAAAACCGTCTGTGTGGTTCAGGCCGATGCGGGATTAGCTTTGCCTGATTTTACTTCGAGCGAACGAAATTTTCAGTTAATTTCACAAGTAATTGGCCGTGTCGGACGACATTCTAATGAATCAAATGTGATTATTCAAACTTATCAGCCCGAAGCCCCATCAATTCAATTTGGCTTAAACCAAGATTACGCTGGATTTTATAATTTCGAAATTAAAAATCGCCAAAAACAAAACTACCCACCTTTCGTATATCTGTTAAAATTAACCTGCGTATATAAAACCGAGATTTCAGCCGTACGAAATTCACAGAAAGAAGCGCGCGAAATTCGCAAAAATTTTTCGAAAGATGTACAAATTTTTGGTCCGACGCCAGCTTTTTATGAACGCGTGGGCGAAACTTATCGTTGGCAAATTGTAGTTAAAAGCAAAAAACGCGCACCTCTTTTAGAAATTGCGCGCGAATTTCAAGGCAAGCCACAATGGCGAGTTGATTTAGACCCACCAGGATTGATTTAATTATCTTTTTTCGAAGTGTTAAAAATGTAATTCTTTAAATAATCTAAATTAGCTTTTCTTGCTTCATCTTTTGTAATTTTGCCGGATTTTATCTTTTCAATATCTTCAAGCATAAAGCCAGTTAATTCGCCAAAATCCACCACGCTTGGCGAAAATTTACTATCAGGGCCAGGAAATCCTCGCCCTTCAGAAACCATTTGTCCGTAATAATCTTTCGCAAGATATTCTATACCTTCATAATTATCCGTTTCGAAAAATATCAACACAAGATAAATCAACGCTAAAAACATTTCCCTGTCATTTTTTGGTTTTATTAGATCTAAAAAATCTGAAATTTCTTTCATGGAATAACTCCTTATACTTTAAAGAGCAAAGATTAATCCATCTCCGCCAAAATAATCCAACCGTCAGAAGATAGAATTCCGATATCACCGCTATTGGTTTTTATATATCTTTTAAATTCTTTGCCATATTCCGATATTTTTTTCGGGTAAAATGTTTTTATTTCATTATCGCTAAAATAATCAGTAACGATTAAAGCATATTTTTCAAAAAAATATATACTTTAATCAGGCATATCTCTGTCAAAATATCTATCTATCACAGGGCCTAACTCTATGTCAAACTCCTTTTCTATATTTGCAGTTATTTTGTCCATATTTACCTCCTAGCAAATCACTAATCAAAACTTCTGCTCCTAATTGTAGTGTGCATATATGTATGCTGTCAAGAGTTTTTAAAAAATGTCTAGATTTAGTGTTTCTTTTCGCTGGTTGAAACGAATTATAACTTTCGACTTTTCAAAATATTTACTCTTTACTGTTTTCGAAAAATCTTCACGCAAAAAATCTGAAATTTCATCCAAAATCCGCTCATCGAAATCACGTAAAACATCGTGGTGCAAATAGGTTCCAATTGAAAAATATCCCGTTCGAGAATTCTTGAAACCCCGATTTTTAAAGTGATAAAAGCCAAAGCTAAAACCAATGAATCGCGAAAGATTTTCAAGCAAAAAATCTCGAGTTTTAGTATTCTCAGATTCAATCGAAATTCGCAAAATATCGCGCCGATTTCTCGGCTTCGAAAAATATTGCGAAGAAAACGCGCTCGTTTCGTGAGGTTTAAATCTTAAAATTGGCTTTTCGAAAAAATATTTCGAAGCGTGAATTTCATTCAACATTTTGCGAATTTTACTCAAGTTAAAATTATCATCAAATCGCCAAGATTGCTCTTCTGCAAAAATTTGATTAGCGTATTTTTCAATTTCCCAATCTTCAATCTGCAAGTTTTGATCCATAAATTTTTTAAATTCCGAATATATATTTTCATTTTTCGATTTTAAAGATATTTCAGTAATCCCACTATCAGGCCAAGTGAAACCTAAAACCGAATAGTCCTCAAAGTAAACCCATCCTCCTTCATGCATTCTTCGCCAGAATTCATCCACGATAATGTGTTCGTATAAATGCAGAACTTCCCAATATTTATAAGATTTATATATATTCAAAATTAACCTTTCTCTTTAAAATAAAAATGAGCTATATAGCTTGTTAACCTTGAGACTACTTTCTTCGAGTATTAGATTTTACCATAATCAAACCTAGAAATCAATGATTTTGTAGCTTTTTTACCCTAAAAATGGTATAATAAAAACAATGAAAAAAGAAGATATTATAACCTTACCTAACCAAAATTTGCGCAAAAAATGCGAACGCGTGCATGTTATCACAGATGAAGTTCGTCAAATTGTACAAGATATGATTGACGCCAGCCTCGACTGGGAAAATGCTCATCCGCACGAAATTTCGGCCGCAATTGCCGCACCACAAATTAACAAACTTTATAAAATTATTATTGTTCGAAGTGATTTGGATGACAAAAATAATAAAGAATTCACCGCTTTAATCAATCCTGAAATCACAAAATTCGAAGGAAAAACAGATGTTGATTTTGAAGGATGTCTTTCAATTAAAGGAATTTACGGCAAAGTTCCTCGCGCGTCAAAAGTTCGTGTTAAAGCGCTTGACATTCACGGCAATGAAGTTCGAATTAAAGCCGAAGATTTTCTTGCGCGCGTACTTCAACATGAAATTGACCACACAAATGGTGTTCTTTTTATTGATCATATCCGTGATAAAAAAGATGCCTTTTATCGACTTGATGAAGATGGCGAATTACAACCATTAAACTACGAAAAAGATATCGAAAACAACTCTGATTTGTGGGAGGATTTATAATCTTGAAAAAAACTCCAATAATCTTTTTTGGAACGGAAGATTTTTCGGCCGTTTCGCTTCAAAAACTTATTGATGAAGGCTTCAAAATTGCCGGAATTATCACAAAACCAGATTCTCGAAAAGGTCGTGGGCAAAAGTTTCAAGCACCAAAAGTGAAGCAAATTGGCGAAAAGTTTAATATTCCAGTACTTCAACCGCAAAAAATATCAGAAATTACCGACTTCGTTAAAAAGTTCGAAAAACCTGTGGGAGTTTTGGTTTCTTTTGGTCGAATTATTCCGCAAGAAATCATTGATTTATTCACACCTGCAATCGTGAATGTTCACCCTTCACTTTTGCCTAAATATCGTGGTTCAAGCCCAATCGAAAGCGCAATTTTAAACGGTGATGAAAAAACCGGCGTTTCACTGATGAAACTTTCGAAAGAGATGGATGCAGGCGATGTTTATTCACAAGAAGAAATTGAGCTTTCGAAAACCGAAACCGCAAGCGATCTTTATAAAACTTGTGGTGAAATCGGCGCCGAAATGCTTGTGCGAGATTTACCAAAAATTATCTCTGGTGAAATTAAAGGACGCAAACAAGATGATTCGCAAGCTGAATATTGCCAACTTCTTAAAAAAAGCGATGCCCTTCTTTCTCGAGATAAACAAACCGCAGAGCAAGCCGAACAACAAATTCGTGCTTTCGAAATTTTTCCAAAAAGTAAAATTAAGCTCGGTGAGTATTTAATAATTGTTAAAAGCGCAAAAGTAGTTAGTTCTAACCCTGAAAATTCGCCTTTAACGTTAAAATTCGCCGAAGGAACGTTTTTAAAGATTGAAAGACTAATCACACCAAACGGTAAAGAAACCGCTGCTAAAAGCTTTAAAAACGGCTATCTAAAATAAAACCACGCTCTTCTGCGCGGTTTTATATTTTAGCTAAAAATTTTATCGATATTTGCTCTAAGTTCGTCTTGCATTTCTTTAATTACAAGCATACTGATTTGATTGAAATCTGGGCGGTTAATTTCAAGCCACTTCAATGAGGCAAATTCAGATATGACTTGACGAGTCTCTTGACCATTGTTGTTTTGAACTAACGCTGCAAAAGTTTTGTCATTTCGAAAGTCTGGAACATTTAGTCTTAGCCAATTGTCAACGAACCCTGGAGCATCATCCATAATTTGTTCAAATTCTTCAAGTTTTTCACTTGAAAAACCATCCATAATCCGTTCACCAATTCGAGCTTCGAGTTCTTCTTGAACGTGTTGCTTAAACACTGCTGCTTCTTCTGGCGACATTCGTTCAATGCCAATTCCTTCAAAAAATTTATCGTCTAATTGAAACATTCTCTTTCCTTTACTTAATTATCTATATTTTAGCACAAGCGTAATGTTTTTTCAATAATTAAATAAAAAACGGTAAAATTACCGCCTTTTATTTTAAAGATTAACCCTTTAGCTTGCGAGCAACAACTTCACGTGTAAAGAATTCAAGTCTGTCGCCAACTTCTAGCTGAATTTTCTTTTTAGTCTTGAGCGAAAGTCCACACATTTCACCTTCAATAACATCTTTTGCCTCTTGTTGTTGACGTTGAACGTGTGAAACTTCAACCTCAGCAATTTGCTCTTTCTTTCGAATTACGCGAGCGAGCAAACCAGCATAAACGCGACCAGATTTTACTTCTCCACCGGCAATGATTTCTTCTTTCATTGTGCGGAAAACGCCCTTCACATCTAATGAACCAACCTCGGTTTCAACAACTTCTGGCGCAAGAAGTTTTTCCATTTCTGCGCGCGCGTCGTCAAGGAGTTCATAGATAACTTTATAGATTCGAACTTCAACACGATCGCGTGTCGCAATTTTTTTGATCGCCGGTGAAAGCTCAACGTTAAAGCCATAAATAATTGTTTTTTCGCCAGCGGCCGCCAAATGGATATCGTTTTCAGTGATATTACCGATTCCGCTACTAATAATATTTAAGTTAACTTCGCCGCCAGTTTCAATCAACCTGAGACTATCTGAAACAGATGTTAGCGAACCTTGAACGTCAGCTTTAATAACAATGTTAAAATCTTCTGCGTCATGTTTTTGGTTCATCATTTTTAGCAAATCCGCACCTGTAACATTGGCTGTTGCCGCATTTTGAGCAGCTTCGATTTTAGCTTTTTGCGCAAGATGTCGCGCAATTTTTTCACTTTTAACTACCTTGAAGACATCACCGAATTGAGGTAACTCTTTAAAGCCTGTTACTGTTGCGGGTGTTGAAGGACCAGCAATTTTAAGCGCATCGCCTTTGTAATCTTGAAGCGTTCGAACTTTTGCATAAGTTGTTCCGGCAACCAAGAATCCGCCTTGTTTTAGATCACCCTGTTCGACAAGAAGCGAAACAACAGAACCTTTTCCAACTTCCATATGTGATTCGATAACCAAGCCTTCAGCAGGAATATCCACATCAGCGCGCAATTCTTCTAGATCGGCCGTTAAAATCACCATATCAAGAAGATTATCGATACCTTCGCCGGTTTTGGCAGAAATCGGTACCATCGTCACATCACCACCCCACTCTTCTGGCGTCAAACCGCGTTCTGAAAGTTCAGCCATGACACGATCTTTATTTGCTGTGTCTTTATCCATTTTATTAATTGCAACAACGATTTTTGCATTGGCATTTTGCGCAAAGCGAATGGCTTCAACAGTTTGAGGCTTAACACCATCATCGGCCGCAACAACGATAATAACAACATCTGTTAGGGTTGCTCCGTGTTGACGAAGAGCCGCAAAAGCTTCGTGACCCGGCGTATCAAGAAGTGTAATTTTTCGGCCTTTTCTTTCGGTTTGATAGGCTGAAATATGTTGTGTGATTCCACCAGCTTCGCCCGAAACTGTTTTCGTTCCAAGAATCGTATCAAGCAATGTCGTTTTTCCGTGGTCAACATGACCCATAACTGCAACAATTGGTGGGCGAGGTTTCGCATTCTCTGATACTTCATGCAATTTATTTAAGCGAGAAGTCACTTCATCTGCTTTAGCTTTCTTTTTAAGCTCAACATCTTTTAGCCCAAGCTCTTCAACAACAATTACCGCCGTTTCGAAATCTATTCGCTGATTAATCGTCGCAACAATTCCGTTTTTAAAAAGTTCGCCAATTAAAGTTGTAACAGAAAGATTTAAGGCCCCAGCCAACTCATCAACAGTAATCGAATCTGTGATATTTACAATTTTCTTCTGACTCATACAACCTCCTTTGGTTTTTTATTTTCTTAAGCTGAAGTTCGGAAACCGATTTCGAAACCGATTTCCGACTGTTCAACGCAAGAATACTTAAATTATTTTACAAGGCTAAGAGAAATTTTTCGATTTTCTTTGTCGATGTCAATAACTACAAATTCTTTTCGCTCGTTTAGAGTAAAGATATTTTCTGGGTTAACATCGTTGCCTTTACCAAGTTCTGAAACGTGAACAAGCGCTTCAATCGCTGGACTAATTTTTACGAAAGCGCCGAAAGGTGTAATTCGAGTTACAGTTCCTTCAACTTTCGAACCTTTTTTGAATTGTTCAACTTCTGAAAGCCATGGGTCTTCAGTTAGTTGTTTCATTGAAAGGCTTAAGCGATCTTTATCAATAGCGATGATTTTAGCCTTGATAGTGTCACCAACTTTAACGTAATCTTTTGGATTGTTTACACGTTCCCAAGAAATTTCAGAAATGTGTACCAAACCTTCAATTCCTTCGATGTTTACGAAAACACCAAAATCAACAACACCAGTAGCAACACCTTCAACTACATCGCCAATTTTTAAGCTATCAAATCGTTCGTTCAAACCATCTTTGATAGCTTCTTTTTCGCTAAAGATTAGCTTATTAGTTTTGCGATCTGCGTCAAGGATTCGAACACTGATTGGTTTGTCGATAAGAACATTCAATCGGCTCAAAATCTCATCTTTGTCGCTCGCACCAACTCGTGGGTAGTGTTCTGCTGAAAGTTGTGATACAGGCAAGAATCCGCGGATTCCTTCGTATTCAACAAGCAAACCACCTCGGTTGGCATCAAATGGAACGATTTCAATAGTTTCACCGTTTTCCATTTTCGCAATAATTTCTTCCCAACCACGATCTTTCGCAGCTTTTCGAAGAGAAAGTAGCGACATTCCGTTGTCCATTTCTGTGTCAACAACGCTTGCTGTTACTGTTTCACCTTCAACAAGGTTTTTTGAATGACCGGCTTCTCGGCGAGGAACAAATCCAACACCTTTAGCACCCAAGTCAATCAAGATTTCGTGCTTGCGAACTGAAAGAATTTTACCTTCAACAGTTTCGCCTTGGTTTAGTTGGTTTACGCTCTCTGGAGCAGACGCCAACAATTCGTCCATAGTTAGTTTTTTGGCTTCAGCCATTAGTCTTTAAGACTCCTTCCTTAATTGTATTTCTTTGAACATAGCTAAAATTAACCTGCCCAATAGATTGCTACCATTTTAACAGATTTTTAAAGATTTTTCAAGCATTAAAACTAAAAAATAACCCTCGTTTTTGAAGGTTATTTTTTTAATATATGATCTATTCTATATTTTCGTAATAATCCATAATTTGCCGACTCAAACCTTTTCTGAATTCTAGATAGTCTGTATTATCGTGTGAATCTTGAACAGGCCTATTTCCCCTATTAAGAATTGTTAGCGCTACAGGAGTATTTCCCCTATCGGTTGGTTGGCCGATAGTAAGACCTTTATATGGGTTAAAATCTTCATCCTTATCGTTCATATCAATAAGATCTTCTAGCTGTGCTTTACCTTCTTTGTTAGTTTTAACCAATCCCATAAAGCCGGCATGAGTAACAATATAGTTGCCATTATCCATTTTTAGCACAGATGAAATTGGTTCTTGCCCCGTGTTTGCAACCCAATTTCCCGCACCAACAAGCCTTTGAAATAAAGTATCTTTATACGCATCAGCCGTAGCAACAAAACTTCTTTCCCTGTAGCCATGTCTAAGATCGTCAACAAGATTATCAAGGTTTGTTCCCATTTTGTCATATGTTAAATTACCGAATTTATCTACTTCTTTCTCTAAACGTTTCGGCTGAGTGTTAAATGAGTTGAAATTATTCACATTTCTCCTTAAAAAATATTAAAAAATTACGCTCTAATTATACCCCCCCCCAGTTTTGTCAAATTTTTAGTTTTAGAATTTTTTCGAAGGTTGAATTTTTAACTTTTTCATCGTAAAATAGAAGTATGATTATTGCGATAGATACGGGTGGAACAAAAACTTTATTAGCGGGATTTTCGAAAGAAGGAAAAGTTTTAAAGTCTTTCAAATTTGAAACACCAAAATCGAAAGCAAAATACCTTGAAATTATCGAAAAAATTATCAAAAAGGAGTTTTCGAAAGAGTTGAAGAATAACCAAATTGAAGCAATTTCTTGCGCCGAACCAGGAATTATTAAAAATGAAACTATCGCATGGGCAAAAAATTTAGGTTGGACAAACTTTAAAATCAAAGATGAGCTTTCGAAAATCTTTCCGGAGCCTAAAATTCTAGTTGAAAATGATGCCAATCTTGCGGGTCTTTTCGAAAGTAAAAAATTCAAAAATAAAGCCCAAAATATTCTTTACGTAACACTTTCAACTGGTATTGGTTCGGGTATAATTATAGATGGAAAAATTAATCACGGCTTAAAAAATAGTGAGATTGGCCGAATTCCAATTGAATTTGATGGCCGAATTCGAGAATGGGAAGATTTTGCAAGCGCACGGGCAATTTTCAACGTTTATGGAAAATACGCCAAAGATATAACTAATCCACGACATTGGAAACATATTGCCGATAGAGTTGCGCGTGGTTTTTTGGTGATTATCCCAATAATTCAGCCCGAGGTTATTGTAGTTGGCGGTAGTTTGGGCGAAAATTTTGAAAAATTTGATCTATTTTTAAAGCGAATTTTAGCCGAAAATCTACCAAGTGGAATTGTTTGCCCAGAAATTATTAAGGCTGAAAAACCTCGAGAAGCCGTGATTTATGGCTGTTTTGAATTCGCAAAAAAGGCTCTAGATTTTTAGTATGAATCTAGATTTTGTTAAAACTTTACGCAAAGATTTTCCGCAATTCACTTTTAAAGAAAGTGATGATTTTCGTTGGTCAAAGCAAGAAAATACTATTTTCTTCGATCCAGATTCTTCACATTTTCATCTGTTAATTTTGCATGAATTATCACACGCACTTCTTGGCCACGAAAATTATTTTCTCGATATTGAACTTTTAAAAATGGAGTCCGAAGCTTGGGAATTCGCAAAAAACTCACTCGCAGTTCAATATGGAATTTGTTTTGACTCAAATTTTATCGAAGAAAAACTCGATACTTACCGAGATTGGCTCCACAAGAGGAGTTTGTGCCCAAATTGTCAGATAAACGGTTTTCAGCAGATAGACTTAAACTATAAATGTCCCGCCTGCGGTACTGTTTGGCAAGTTAACGATTCTAGATTTAAAAACTTACGCAGAATAAAAAAATAAATCACGCTCTTTCGAAAACGTGATTTATTTTTATTTAAGCTACTCGAACTTCAATTTTCGATTCTTCAGATTCATCAATCATTGAAATTGGAGTTGAAGTTGAGGTAGTTGTGGGTCCACGACGACTAATACGTCCACCTTTTCGACCTGCAATTTTTGCAAGTTCATGGTTTGCAGCAAAACCACCAGTTGTTCCATTTTTACCACCTTTTTGTCCAATACGTGAATAAAAATCTTTACCGTATTTTGCTTTATTAGTTGCGGCCGCTTTTGCGCCACCAGCTTTAGTTCCAGCCATTTAATCTCCTTTATTTTTAATTAAATCTAATCTTTTTTGTTGATTATGTTTTTATTATAGCACAACATATGCTTTTTGTCAATATTTACATAAGGGCTTTTTTATTTTATTATAATATTTTTGTATTTCTAATCTGTTTATGCTATAATTTTCTTATGTTTTTTCGAATAAATAATAAGTTCTACCGTAAGTTGCCTAAGCAAATTTGTATATTTTTCTTGCCAAACTCATTAAAAACTAAAACGCAAAATAAGGCGATTTTAGAGCTTAAAAAACAACTTTTGAATACTTTACCTAATTTTACCGAAGACGAGCTAGAAGAGTATAAAAATAGTATTATAAATGTAAAATTCTGACACGGAACTGGAGGCTTTGAGTATAATTCCAGTAGAAATATTACACCAATTTTTGATAATATTTTAAAAAATGGATTAAAAACCCAGCAAGATGACTACTTAATTATTTATTCTAAAAAATTAAGCATGAAATCAATATCTCTAGTAAATAAAAGAATTATAGCTAGATGCTATGCGGATAATCATAATTTTAAGAATCCTAAAACTTTTCGTTTTGGCGATAGTATTTTTTGGATTGTGCGACACTACACAAAAATGTATATTCTAGCATATACGATACTTGCTCCGCGTTCACTTGTGAATATTCTTAGTTGGAGAAAGAAAAATAAAATAAATTCAAAAAAATCTTGGAGCGGAAAAGTAAATAAATCTTGTAAAAATACATGGGAATCTTTTGAAAAATACTCTGATATTAGAGAAAACTTCCCAGTAATTCTTGGCATTAAAGAACTAAACAAAATTGCAAAATTGCCAAAAATATTTAGCGAAACTGAGATTCGTTCTTTAGATAATATTCCTTTTAATGATATTATTCACATAGAAATTCCTCTTGAAAGATATAATGAATTAAGTGATAAGATTCGAAAATATAACCAAAAAGTAAAAATATTCCCTATTGAATTAGGTGAATTATTTGAATACAAAAATAGTTCTAAATAAATTATTATATCATACTCTCAATTATTTTTTCAACAACCACCGATACGAAAAAACTCCACCGGTTAGGAGGAGTTTTTTATAATTCGGCACCGTGCTATTTTCCCACTTTCGTAGTATGCTCGCCGCTACTGGGCTTAACTTCTGTGTTCGGAATGAGAACAGGTGTTTCCCCAGCGCCATGGGCACCGAAATAAGGTTTTGTGCTTCAACTCGCCACAAATTCCTAAGCGGTGAGCCAAAACCTCGTTTCGATGTCCTTGGTATTATTTGGTAATGCCAAGATTTTAGATTGACTAGCGATTATCCTTGATAATCACCAAACACTAGTTAAGTCTACCACATTCACGCCAATAATACAAGATTATTTTAGTGAATATGGACATAAAAAGGCGATTGGACTATTAGTACGCTTTGGCTAGCCTGTTACCAGGTTTACACCTTGCGCCTATCAAACAGATCATCTTTCTGTGTCCTCATGGGATTCCTAATCTTGGAGTCAGTTTCGCGCTTAATATGCTTTCAGCGCTTATCTTAACCGAACATAGCTACTCGACACTGCAGCAGGTGGCCACAATCGATACACCAGAGGTTCGTTCATCTCGGTCCTCTCGTACTAGAGACAAATCTCCTCAAGAATCCTTACGTCCATGCCGGATATAAACCGAACTGTCTCACGACGTTCTGAACCCAGCTCGCGTACCACTT
>ERZ773031.6-NODE-6-length-126441-cov-13.664694_pt1 | contig 126441 bp, 102 predicted proteins | sample MGYA00511666_ERZ773031 | MGnify/ENA primary metagenome ERZ773031 (study PRJEB29015, sample SAMEA2738135) | human oral metagenome | biome: human oral; feature: human-associated habitat; material: saliva | place: China | collected 2250 ...
GAATTGAACCGACGACCTTCTGGACCACAATCAGACGCTCTAACCAACTGAGCTATTCCCACCATTTTGTAAAAATACAAACTAGACTGACTTGCGACTCGCGTCAAGCATCCTCGAATCTAGTACTGCCATTATATCAAACCACTCTATTCTTTACAAGAATTTACCTACTTTGGCCCAAATTTCATGCCAAAATTGTTGGTGAACCGCTGTGTGTTGCTGATTGCAGAGTTTAATCCTGCCTGCCCAGTCCTCCCCACTCCCCCGCTTTGTCCAGCTCCATAGTTATATCCACCCCCATAACCTTGTCCAGCTCCGTAATTCTGTCCGCCCCCATATTTCTGTCCGCCGCCATAATTTCGCTCAACGCTCCCCCCAAAGTTTGGTGCAAACCCATGCCCACTGCTCGCGCCGCTGCCGTATCCACCAGCCCCTCCTCCGTATCCACCAGCCCCTCCGCCATAGATACCATCACGGCCGCCCCCGTATCCGCCCCCGTATCCACCCCCGTAACCTCCAGCATTCCCGCCAGTATTCCCGCCACGCTGCGTCATTTCTTGTTTCGCCATCGCCGCGTAGTCCTTATAGTTATTGGCCTCCTGTCGCCTTGCTCGGTCATCACTATAGCGGTAGCCACCCTGTGCTACACCAGTCTCACTTCCAGCATTCCCACCGCTCAAGCCACTTGCCCCATTCATGCCACGAGGACTGCCTGGATCACTAATACTACCAGCACTATTACCGCCGGCAGAAAAACCATTTCCACCGTTTTCGACACCCCTCCCGCGCTCGAACATAGAAATGTTTCGCTCCCTCGCGCTCGCCACTTGCGCCGCCAGGCTCGCATTCTCATATCCGCGTACAAACCTTCGATTTTCCGACAGCTCCTGGCGCTCCTCCACCGTCATTCCGCGCGAGGTCGCCCCAATTCTCCCCTCATTCTGCGCCCCCGCATAGCCAGAACTGTGAAAAAAGTCATCTCGATCCTCGTCTCGCACCGAAAACGAACGCGCCAGACTCTGATCATTCATCGCAAAGTTGTTTCCCATATTCTTATCTTAACATAACCAGCATCGATATCGCTAATATCAATATCGCTAATCAAAATTGATAGCAAGAGCACAACGCTATACAAATTTAAAAGTAAGAAATAAAATAAAGATAAAAATATCACAGCATAAATAAAATAGACAATTAGAAAACCATATTAAATAATAGAATAATAATTTTACAAGCAGAGCAGAATAAAGAAGTCCTCAAGTCTCTATGCTTGACAAAATGCTTATAATATAGTATAATCACACCACTGTTGAATAGCTCAACAGTCGCTCTTTACTAGAGTGAAAAACATCATTTTTGGGCTAGAAGGCCCCAGGAGGGAAAAATGAAGAACGGAAATAGTTTCTTGGATGGACTCAACGCAGTGCGTGGGACGCTTGGCATGTCTAAGCTTAACACGACTTCGAAGGAGTCTACGAGCAAGAAGGAGACTTCAGCAGGTCCGCAGAATGAAGTGGCAACGCCTGAAGAACTTGCAAGGCTTGTGGAGTATTCCAAATCCATTGCTGGTTTTCAGGATCTTGTCAAGCTCAGTGAAGGTGAATTCACTGATGACATGAAGTCACTTATTGATCTCGCGCTATCGAAGAACCCCAAGGCTCTTGAGTACTTCAACAATAACGCTGATGAAAGAACCTGCAGTTACAAGGTTATTCAGGGTTGTGTGGTTGTATTCACCAATGGCGAGAAACATGTGTTTATTGCTACTGAGCCGGCGATCGCCCTCATGATGAAGAATGAAGGTTCCCATATGGAGGCTACCCTCGTCACAGTTAAGATGCGTGACAATGAGGTGGTTAAGACGAGAGTCGCAACCAAAGCCGAGATTGAGGCCTATCATGAGGCGAAGGCAAAGAAGTAATATTTTCACTCTAAAATCCCCCGAAATTTGGGGGATTTTTACTTGTCTAAAAAAGTCATTGTAAACATAAGTAAAATCATGATATAACCATTGACATTTATCATCAAATATAGTATAATCATGTCAGTCTGAGGAACGGCGTAAGACCCGCATCCAATAATGACGACCATTAAAAACCGAATCATCCCAGGTTCTGAATGAACCTGTTAATATAGATGTAACTAGACGTCACACACCGTGGCATCCCAACGATTAGGGAGGCACGGTGCCTCCTTGATCAGTCAACCTACTTCAAAAGTAGGACGAAAAAGGAGGACATTATGTCAATTGTTGCTACTATTGGTTTCTGGATTGCGTTATTCGTATCCACCTACCTTCTCCAGGACGGAATTGTTGAACTCGCCAGAAGAAATAATGACGATGTTCGTTCCGTTTCATCCACTTCTTGCTTCGGAGTCATCCTGGCTCTGGAGGTATTGTTCACAGGACTCCCATACGTGCTTTTTAAGCAGGTATTCCCTGGAACGGTATTTGCAGTTATTTTACACTGCGCAGGAGTGGTTCTCTTCGGCCTGTATATCTGCAAAGCAATTTGCCAGTTATACAGATTCTTTTTCGCATTTGGAGCATATGTCGTTGCGGTAATTCTTACTGCAAATGGTACATATCTCTCAACAAGACTGGATTACATGTTAATCATCTCGATTGTACTTGTAGCTAGCCTGTTGGCCGTTACAGCTCGCTTCTTTATTTTCAGACATACCGAGAATGAAGAGGAAGAGATCACCGAATCGGAAGAGAACGAAGAAAAATTCTCTGAGGATTCACCGGAGGTGAAGATCCCGTCATGGGTATTCACTTTTGTGCTTGTTGTTGTTTTCTTATTTGCGTGCAAGTTTTTCTTGTCGCAGATGGGAATAATCTAACACCCCCCTGGGAAAGGGAAGAAGGAGGCAAAATGAAACTTAATAACTTGCAAAAAGGCCTGCTCGTAGGCGCAATTGCTATCACCGTGCTTGGCGTCAGTATACCTTGGGCTAGAAGTCTTAGCCCCAAGGCCAATGTCGAGACAACTGCTGTAACAAGCGTTGATCTTGATAAGACCAAGGCCGACCTTACGGTCGACCTTGATAAGCTGATGCCCAAGAAGGCATTCCCGGAAGTTTCCAGGGAGTTCCTCGATTCCAGTATGCCGATCCAGAATGGTCCCCGTGTGGACAAAGCTGGATTCAGCACGGCTCTGACTTTTCCGTTCACTGGCGCAAGCCAGCAGGATGATCAGGCCTATTCACTTGAAACCATCAAGGGATGGTGGAATGGTGAGCTGGTTGAGGAAATTATAAGGAACCCGGTTTACGGGGTTGCTGTAGCAAGAGCTTTATCTGAACTTCGTTTCAGTGATGGCACTACGCTCGGCGATCTCAATCCTTGGCTGAAGGAGTTTATCGCGAAATACGATAGCTTCTTTGTCGAGGGTAAGAAAGGTAACTCGGAATTCTTGACTACCGAATATGCTGATGGCCCTATAAACGTCAATGACGATTATAACCGTTATGCAGTCGGTGTCATTTTCCTGGTGCAACGCTTCGTTCCTACGGAAGTCCGCAGAACTTATGCGGTCAGACATTGGGGACTCAAGCCCGCAAATGACATCAGTCCTAACTTCGTTAGGGCAGAGGTCTTTGAGGATCCTGAGAACAGAGATGCCATTGTGGCAAATCTGACCTCCAAGTCTGGAACAAAGATGCTTAGTATTGCATTTAACGTGCACGATAAGCGTCCGATGATCCCGGAGAAGCAGCCGACTCCCGAGCCGGAAACCACTCCTGAGACCAGAACGCCGGAAACTACTCCTGAGACTAAGGTTCCTGAAACGAACCCGAAGCCTAAGAAGAAGAAAAAACCGACGCCTGATCGTGAGACCACTCCTAGAGAGACTACCCCGCAGGAGACCACTCCGAGGGAAACTACTCCTAGAGAGACCACTCCTAGGGAGACCACTCCCCGCGAAACCACTCCGACTACTACTCCTGATGACAATCAGAAGAAGAGAAGTAAGGACCCCGTGAATAACGGTGGCGGTAAGCGTGGTGGCGGTTCCGCAACTATGGGAACAGACGAGATTGAGGCTAGAGACCCCAAGCTCGAGACTGGCAAGGGCCATGGAGATCCTGCAAAGGAAACTCCGGAAACCCCGACCCAGGACGTCTCTCATCATACTGATCCGGTCGTCAACATTGACCAGAACAAGATGAATAAAGAGACGGATGCGGTGCACGGAAACACCTGGAATAAGGTTGATACACATGAAAATGTGTCGACTGGAAAACAGGAAAATACTAATTCCGGTAGCAATACTGGCAACGACAGCGGGAATGCAACACCTCTTGCTGGAGACGGAGTCGAATTTAACCTCGACTAATTAGTTACGACATCTATCGCACCTTTTCCGGCGGTCTCACCCGAGACCGCTGGATTCCTTGTTATTCTGAATTTGAGATGATTCGGTTTTGCGTGGTAGACGAAAATTAACAATTCGGCTAGTAAAAGCAGTGAAAAGAATATTCATCAACGCTTAGCAAAACCAACATTATATGATATAAGATATTATAAAGATAATGACTATTTATAAAATAAGAAAGGAGCTTTTATGAAAAAAGCACTTAAGATCGTATCCGTAGCTACTCTTTCTGTAGCTGCTGGTATTGCTGCCGTCTCAACCGTCTATGGTTGGGGTGACAACGCTGGCGGTCGTCCAACTTACTCTATTGCGGACATCAACGCTGGCAAACTTGGCGACAAAATCGTCATGAACTCTATTAAAGACGACGACTCTTCACTTACTGAAGCAGAACGTCAATCTGGAGTTACTACTCCATTAACCGATGAACGTTCTTTTATTGGTATCCGCGACGAAGCTACTGGTGACCGCGGTAAGAATAACGTCTGGAACATTGGTAACGTCAACATTGAAGAGGGTAAGACCTACATTGTTCGTATGTATGTTCACAACAACAATCCTAAGGGTGTAAATGCAATTGCTAAGGATGTTACTGCTCAGGTTGACCTTCCAAACCTAGTTTCTAAAGAAGCTCGTATTACTGGTTTTATCAACGCCAGCAATGCTACCCCATCTCGCTATTGGGATTCACTAAATCTTAAGAGTGCCGATGACCGTAGTTTTTACCTAGACTATGTCGAAGGTTCTGCTCTCTTTGAGAACAACGTCTGGAAAAATGGTATCACTCTTTCAGACAACTTAGTCACTAGCGCCGGTGTTAAGCTCGGTTATGATAAGCTTGATGGTAACCTCCCTGGTTGTTATCAATATGCTGGTTATGTCACTTTTAAGGTTAAACCAGTTTTCGAAAACACCTCCATTATGAAGAAGGTGCGTAAGCAAGGTGATCAGGAATGGAAAGAATCTGTTGACGCTAAGGTTGGTGATACAGTTGAATATCAAATTCACTATAAGAACCTTAATAATTCTCGCGTTGAGAACGTGATGATTAAAGACTCGCTTCCAACCAATATGGAATACATTAAGGGTACTACCACTCTCTATCGTTCAGATATTCCTAATGGTGCTACCAGTAACGAGGATAGTCTCTTTACAAATGCAGTAAATATTGGTAACTATGCAGTTAAGGGTGACGGTTATATCCGCTTCCTTGCTAAGGTCGTTGATAAAAACCTTGCTTGTGGCAATAACCGTTTGATCAACTGGGCTAAGGCAAGTGCAAATGGTTTCGCTATTCAAGACAACGCTGATGTCTATGTCAACAAAGTCTGTAACGAGACTCCAACTCCAAAGCCAACTCCAACCCCAGAACCAACTCCAACTCCAAAGGAGCTTCCAAAGACTGGTCCTGAAACCGTAATCACCGGTGTTGTTGGTCTTGGTGCCATCATTACCTCTGCTGGATACTACATTGCTAGCCGCAAACAACTTCGCTAATTGACCGCTCCGAAGTATAAACTCTCGGACGTCAATCGAAGTCCATCGCTTCAAGACGAATAAATAACCTATCTATACATATTTCTTCTAGGATAAAAACCTAAAAGCAAACATAGTCGCGAAGCACTCAAAAAAGAACTAGAGCAATCTGGTTCTTTTTTGTTGTCTGAGATATAGCTAAATAGAACGACGCAGAGAGTTAAAAGACTCTATATTTATTATATAATACTTGACATACTATATAGCTTATGCTATAATAATCATGTCTACTAATTGTAGAGTACTTTAATTCTTAGTACTCTAGCTTTTGTCACAAAGGAGGAAAATGTGATGAGAAAGAATCTTGTTGTTACTGCTGCTGTTGTCACCGCTGTTGTCCTTGCTACTGGTTGTGGCCAGAAGGCTACCGCAAGAAAGACTCCTGAGGCGACGCCGATCGAGACTACTTGCGACAGGGCAGATGCTCCGGAAGATAAGAGCGATGCTCTTGTCGGCTCTGGACAGACAGTTGGTTCCGACCACGCGGAATATCTCAGCGAGTATGCAGTTGAATCCAAGGAGCCTGAGGCTACCAAGCCTCATGAAGTCCCGGAGACAAGCAATACTCCCAAAGAAGTAGAACCGGTTGCAGGTGTCCCGATGCATAAGGATCCCTTACCGCCGGCAGCTGCTTCGGTTGATTTCGAGAGCGTCCTGAAAGGTATGGGCGCAACTGAGATCGACATAATCACTCGCAGCAAAGCGATGGGTAACACCTCGCTGGTCGCAAGATTCGGAAACGGCATCGTTGCCGATTTCTACTTCGATACTCCTGTGAGTGGACAGGGCGTTGCCTTGACTAGCTTTTCGGTCTATGCCGCAGACGATGCATTCAGCCTCACCGGCGAATCCGACTACGGCATGTCCAGCTGGTCTATGAGCTATGACATCGACAACGCAGGTGCACGTGATTTATATTACGTGGTTGATCCGTCCGATCGCTACTTTAGCGACACGGATCACGGCAAGGAAAAACTTCTTCTGCCCATGGAGATCTCTGATCTCTTGGACAAGGATGTTACTCCCTATCTGCAGGTTAAAGATGTTTCGCTCGAAAGCGAACCCAAGATCTAAGCTAGAGGAATAAAGGCTCTCAGAAGAGAGCCTTTTTTCCATATCAAGAAATATATGAAGCCAATGTCAAGAAATATGTGAAGTCATATTAAAAACTGTATCAAATTAACACCCTGAGACGCTGATTCAAGTGTCTCTTTTTGTTGGTTAGTGTTGCACTTGAGATGTTAACTCAGGGTCATACTTGCCAAATCATACTGTTTATGTTATAATAATATCGTCTACTAATCGTAGAGTACTTTAATTCTTAGTACTCTAGCTTTTGTCACAAAGGAGGAAATTGTGATGAAGAAGCGTTTTACTGTTTCTACTGCTGTTCTTTCTGCGCTGCTTATTGGTGGCCTTGCGATTGCTCTTGCGGGAGCATATCAGCAGAACCTTGAACGGAAACAGCAGGAACTGACTATGGAAGTTATGGCCCTGGAGGCTAGGGCAACCGCTTTAGATGATGAGTGGCGTAATCAGAAAATGCTTACCCCCTACCAGATCGAAAGCCTTGCAGACACGCTCTACGAGACAGCTTCCAAGTATGGTGCCGCTGAGGATGTCAAGTACGCGGAAGAATTTCGCGACGCAATCTACTCGGAGTTTGTCTCCACGACAAACCAGACCCCGGCGTCGAAGCGGATGATCAGATTTAATAAGGTCTGGAACATCACTTCGAGTGCATCTCTTGAGACGATTCTCAAGAGGCATGGTGCGACCGAGGTCAGCATCAACAATCGTCTTGACAGCGTAGACAGAGATGTCTGCGTCTATGCTAGCTACCCGAACGGAATCATTTCTGAGTTCCGCTTTGGTATTGCTAGTGAAGAAGACGATCTTCTGCTAAGTAATGTCCGGTTTTATACTGGGCATCTGAGTAGAAAAAGTTTCACTCCCATTATGGATTCCAAGTGGGACAAGAAATATAGCTTCGATGGGGTAATGACTGATCCGGACGAGAATGGCAGCTATGACGTCATTGAGTGTGAGGATATTCCGATTTATACACACGAAAATGGCTGTCATGGCAAGACCAAAAGGTACCGCATCTTCATCCCCCAGACTTTCGAGAGTGTCATTATGAAACAGCTGGTTGACCGTTATGTCAATCTTGAAAATGTTTCACTCGAAAGCGCTCCTGAGATCTAAGCTAGAGGAAATAAAGGCTCTCTTCGGAGAGCCTTTTCCTTTGCTAAAACATAATAAAGGCTCTCTTCGGAGGGCCTTTTTCTTACTCAATAATCTCGCTTATTCTTGCAAAAGAATAGAATCTTTACGCTTATTCTTGCAAAAGATGCTAATTTATATGATAATTTTTTTATCTAATCAACAGACTAGTGTACTTTATATAACTAGTCTTTCTGTATAGGGGGATTTTATGAGGAGAAGATATTGGTTGTCCATTGTCAGAATCAAGCGGAGTCTTCGTCGGATGTCTGCGTCACAGAGCCGTAAGTTCGCTGGCTATCTTATGCTGCTGGCCCTAACGATCTCTGGCTGCAGTCTCAATGGCTCGATGAATCACGCTACCTCACAGGTGAAACTCGAGTCCTATCTGTCGCAACAGAGCCAGACGGCGGAGGATAATATTATCGCTAGCTTTGACCTGTATCAGTATCTGCTTGATCGAGGCGCCGTAGATATTTGGCGGATTCAGGATTCCAACCCGAAAGATGCCGATGTTGCTGTACGCTTCAAGAACGATATTGTTGCGATTTTTTATTTTAGCAACGAAGTTGGCAAGGGAAGCAAGTATGGCAAGCTGATGGGGATTAGTGTCTTTGTAGCTGACCCGGACTACCGTCCGGAATCCTGGGACCCCTCCGCGACGATTATGAAGTCATCGTCACGCTCGGAGTGGAGCCGGTGGTTTAATACCACTAGTCCCGATGATTTTGTTAACGACACGATGTATAAGGAGAAGAATGAGGTCGACCATTTTTATTCGGTCTCACCCAATAAAATCTTTTATACCATTAACTCGGCTGGTAAGACGGTCTTGGTCTCAGTGCCGCAGTATTTTGGCGCAGGGTTCGAAGCAACCGTGGGGCGCTATCTTCAGCTGTCCGAACCGTCGTTTATTGTCGACCCGCTCGATGGGACTAATATCGGTGGTGAGACCAACTAAGTTCTCAAGGATTTGAAATACTAGTTTTAAACTCCCCGTATTTGGGGAGTTTTTTATATCAAATCATTATTAGATTATTATAAACATTACTGGAAACCATTAGAGTTTTTACTGAGTATGATAACTATTTGAAAAACTGCGCAATTATTGCATGAATACTAGACAAAATAGATATATTATGTTATAATACAAATAACTAATCAAATGACTAGAGCTCTTTAAAACTCTAGTCTTATTCTTTTAGAAGGGGGTATCTCAATGTTTAAGAAGTTTGTCGCTATTGCTCTGGCTGCACTTGTCGCTGCATCTGTTGTCACCGGTTGCGGAAACAACGCTGGTAAGAAAGACTCGAAAATCAAGATTGAGAATTATGCTAGGCGAGTATATATGGATGATGATACAAATAGAACTGGTAAATACAGAGTCTCCATAGACTTGGAGGGGTATCTAAATGCCTATGGCGCAACTGAAATAATGCCAGTAGTCTACGATACGTATCTCGGTGAAGCCCCGGCATACGCAGTTAAGTTTAAAAACGGGACAGTTTTGGGACTTGCTTTTGAGAATATTTCAGATGGAGATAAGTGTTATCAACTTAGTAAAATAATGATTGCAGGGTGTACTCCTGAATTTAAATGTTCATATTATGATACGCTTGTTTTTCCATTTGAAGCAAGAAACGACTACCTGTCGCATTGGAATAGGGAACTCCATCTGTCCTGGGATGAAAATACTAAAGATGATTTCTTTGGTAAACCTGAATCAATTCTTATAGACAGAAGAACGGATACTATTTTTTATCCATCTTTTCCAGATGCGTCCGAGCTTCGTCTGCCGATCAGTTTTTATAAGGCTTTCAAGTCAACTGTCGTTCCTTATCTCGAATTGGACAATGTTCCACTTGATAAAGACCCATTCAAAGAAGATAAAAATATGCTTGGCGAGTCACATGAATGGGAATGGTAATAATTCAGTAAGACTAGAAGACTCCGTGGGATCTCCATGGAGTCTTTTTTGTTAAAACCAAAAAACTAGTTTTTTATTTTAAAGACCTTATGCTATAATGAAACCTAAGATGGGTCCACAAACAAACAATATTCAATCAAGCCTGAATAGTTCAATGCTTACAAATGAGCAGCTCGGCATTGCTCCAAATATCCAACAATCGAAAATGAATAAAAAAAATCCACTATTTCTTACTGGATGTATCGGGATTGGTCTACTATTGGTAATTACACTAATTATTTCCGGCGGTATTAGAGCAAAGAAAACTGGCTCAGGAAAAACAGAAGATCTAATCCAATTCATGAAATTATATCAATATGGCGATCCAGCTTATAAAAAAGATATTAACCTTAACCTTCCGGCGCAGCAGTCATATGCATACAGTAAATTGACTGGAACGGATAATTCAATCAATAAGGCAAAATATGGTGAGTCGTTTTACGAGGCATATACGAAATATGCCGCACAAAATGAAACAGCGGAGCTTGTCTTTCTCTATAAAAATCTAATACAAGTCGGGGAAAATACTAAAGATCTGCGTGAATCCTATTTGAAACATAATGAAGAATCAGCAAGAAAAATCATAGAGAAAATCACAAAAGATTTTTCTTCTGTAAAAAATAAACAAGCAAATGAAGGTCTGCAAAGAATTAAGAACTACTATGATGGTGAGCTGAAATACCTTCAGGAATTACAGAAGATGGGGTGTATTAATGAGCAGGAAATTACTTATGATTGTGAAGTAAAGGTATACCAGGAGCCTAGTAGTCATACGGAAGCATATAATGCGGCGAATATAGTGATATCTAATGAAAAACAGAATTCAAAAGAGTCTGAAGAACTTATTAAGAATATCAATAATTTAATCAACGAAGATTATAAAATTAAGGCCATGAACAAGGACTCCAAAAATGAAAAGAAAAAATAAAACCAGCGTAAGATTAGTCTCGTTCGCTATTATTATAGCACTTCTAGGATCAATGTTCTTATCGATAACGAGGATCTTCAATAGTAGCAGTAACATGGCCTATGCGGAAGGATTGTCGACCGCAGATAGTCTTCTACTGAAGACATTAAAACAGGGGATGCAGCTATGTTTTAACAGCGGCATCATCAGGGGCTCAGAAGTTAAGGCTTCTAATAGTTATCAAAGCACAGATATATTTCTGACTGAATCATCGAAATATAAAGATGACGGGTCGGTTATGCTTCCATTTAAATATGGAGCAGGAAATACTGTTAAGGATGGAGACATATCCTGTAAGCAATTACTGGAAGGATTCAAAGATGGCAATAATAATACCTTTGATACTTTTGCAAAGCTAGGGGGGAGGATTGCTCCGCCATATACAAGTGATACTCATTCTCAGGCAGATATATCACAGAAAAATAAATTTCTAGAATTGGTCGGATATAAATCATCTGGAACGATCGCTAGTGGTGCAGCGTGCGCTGTTATAACATATACAGCATCAATTAATTATCAAACTTCAGAGTACCAAACTAATAGAATTTGCATAAATCCAGTAGAAGCAAACAAGGAAGGCATTTTCCAGGTTGAAAATGGTACAAATAGAGTAAGAGTTGAGGGTGGTGAAAGTAATGATAGCCTTAAATTGGCATACGATCCTTCATCCGACAAGATTCTATTACAGGTTAAAACAAAGTCTAGTAACGGGAAATGTGTTACTGAGCCAACTCCAATTGCAAGAACAAAAGGAATCGGCGCTTCGCTTAATTCTGGTAAGACCCCGAATACGATATTCGAGGAGTTTGGTAGTGAAATCTCGTCAAATCCAGATTTATTAAATAAGGCAACCTCGTCAGGAAATGACACGAGCCATGGTGGCGAAGATAGATTGTGTAATGGGAAAAATCTAAAGGAATCATTGGGCGCTACAAACATTAGTTTTAAAACTATAAATATAACACCAATGGATGGCCAAGGAGGGAATGGGGGTGAGGATAACTCTATAAAAGAATATAAGCGCTCAGCCGGAGCAACTGTGGATATTCCTGGTCTCATGAACTTCTATGTTTCATCATATGTCAACGAACCGATTACTACGGCAGAGAAAGCCTATTTCTGGTATTACCTATTAAAAGATGTCTATCAAGGCTTATCTGTTGATACGACCTTGTCAAACCCCTGCGTTGAGGATATTGGCGCTGCCGGACAAAATTACCTGCCATACTATAACATTGCAAAGAAAAAGGATGGTGAGGATACTATAAAGGTTCAGTATTGTATCCTCGATAATGCAACCCTAACCCATCGATCAGGTGAAAGAATTATGAATGAAGCACCGGAAGGGCTAGTTAGTGGTATTACTCCATCAGATACTATGCGACGACTTAATGTTAACGATGTACTGGGATTCCTCCAAGGATTGGATCTCCCAAGTCTATGTAATCAGGACAAAAACTTTCCTCTTTGTAAAGCCAACCCAGTTGAATGTGCAGAAAATCCAGACCAGTTGGGATGTAAAGAATTGGCCGGTAATGCCTCTTCTGATGATAAGGAAGAAAAAGAAGGTGATCAGGCTGCTTGTATGCGAAACGCTGGTTCGCTGGGGTGGCTGATCTGTCCATTACTATTCGGTCTTCGTGACACTGCTGATGGCATCTTTGAGCATGCCGTAACTCCAATGCTGGTAGTGCATAATTCGATTGTTACGGGATTGGCAAAGACGAGCGGGGAAGGTTCTACGCTATATCAGGCATGGTCATTCTTTAGAAATGTCGCAAATATTCTCTTTGTTATTGCGATGCTGTTTGTGATTTTTTCACAGATCACTGGCTTTGGAATCGATAATTATGGTATCAAAAAGATCCTACCTAAGCTTATCGTCACTGCTATCATTGTCAACTTCTCGTATATTATATGTGGTATTATTGTTGATATTTCAAATATGGCTGGAGATGCACTGAGGGGGATCTTTGAACATATCGCACACAATACTACTGGCACTCCGGATCGTTCAACTATAACGCAGAGCGCCATGGAAATCATCACGTCGATTGCTGCCGTTGCTGCAGGTAGCACAGCAATTGCGTTGCCACTAATTTCTGGTGCACAAGCTATAGCGGGTGGCTCATTCCTTGCGTTTATGTTTCCTATTTTAGCTTTTGTGGGATCCGCTGCACTTGCCGGTATCTTTGCCATGCTCATGCTTGGTCTTCGACAGGCATTAATCATCATAATGATTTCGATTTCACCAGTTGCTTTTGTCTTATATGCGATTCCGAATACTAACGGCATGTTTAAAAAGTGGTTCTCCCTATTTAGAACACTCCTTATTCTTTATCCCGTATTCTGTTTTATGGTTGGAGGCGGTTTTCTAGTATCGACTATTATCATACAGTCAAGTAATGAATTTTATATGAAGTTTATTGCCGGCTTACTCAGTATCATGCCATACTTCACTGTTCCATCTATGACAAAAAATGCATTAAAAGGTTTTGATGGTCTCGCTAATGGAATCGCAACGCTTCAACAAAAAGCTGGTCGCGCAGGCGATTCGATTAATAGACAAGTTATGGGGTCAGATTTAATGAAGACCCAGCAGCAAAACGCACAGACCCACAAGTTACAGCAGATCGTTGGTAAATATAAGGATGTCGATAAGTCAAAATTAAAACCGTGGCAACAGAGAAGATTTGCTTCAGCTGTTAATGCACTCAATAAAGATGAGCGCACTAGGGCTGGACTTGACGCTGCAATGGAAAGATATAATTACATCACTGATCCAGGCCACGCGGCGCAAATTAACGAGGCTGAGATGAACGCCCTTAATGACACTGTAAAAAGTGATTTAATAAGCTCATATAAATCTGAGAACCTTAGCAATAAGGATGCACTGGAGCAATTAAAGGACGCTCAAGGCTATGATTATTCAACCGGTACTACTGAGGCAAACCGGGATAATGATAATAGGATTCGTGCGCTCAGCTCCTATCTCGCTTCAACTAAGGAAGGTCAAAAGGCACTTGATCAATATATGAGTGGGGGGTACGTGAAAAAGGATGCCAGCGGAAATGTCATCGAGTCAGTTAGTATGGGTAATTCGTCTAAGCGAGCAATGGCCGTGATGGGTAGGAATATGGTTGACAATCATGCCAATTTAAGAGATAAGCATCAAGTCGCCTTTGACCAATTTGATAATATGAGAGGCAACCAGAAGATCGAAGACATGACTAGTACTGCTGATGGTCAAGCCGCGTCTAACCAGACCTTAAGTTCAGGCCTCAATGCTTCCCTATCGAATGTTGCTGGTAGGATGGATCTCGACGATGAGAACAAGCTTGGTAAGCAAGACTTTAAGAAATTCTACAATACATCAAGTAGTGCACCAACCTTTGGGGCGAGTGATCCTGAATTTACGAAGCTACAAAGTCTTGCCGATTCACGCATTAAGCAGCTAAAATCCGACACGACTCTAATTTCTGGTCTATCGGACGAAGAGAAGAAGTTCCTTTCAGCCTATAGTACTGGTAATGTCGATGCTAATACGATCAGCAACGTCCTATATATGAAGGATGCGAACGGTACGGTCACTGGTACTATTGAACAGTAGTAATATCTGACTGAATTGACCACGGTCCACTGGATCTATAAAAAATAATACCTCACATGAGGTATTATTTTATCTAGCTCGACAAGGTTTCAAAATAATCTCAGGCTATCCCTACTTCTCACCCGCGGCGGCTAAGACATTTTCGAACAATACTCCCACAGTCAATGGACCAACTCCGCCAAGTTTTGGTGTAATTGCCGAAATGTCGCTTCGATCGCGAATCTCATCTGAAATATCGCCAACTAGCTTCCCGCCCTCACTTGCCGTCCCAGCATCGACAATCACCGCGCCAGAACGAACCATCTCTGAAGTAATCAAATCTGGCACACCAGTTGCCGTCACGATAATTTCATATTCTTTCAGCTTTGAAAAATCCGAGCCACGATGGAAGACCTCGACTTCAAGACCAGAATTCTGCCACATCGAAATTAGTGGCCTACCCACTAATTTTCCGCGTCCCACCACCGCAATTTTTTTCCCGGCAAGGTCAATATTATATCCGGTAAGTAGCCAGTTAATCGCCGTCGCTGTCGCACTGTCAAATCTTCCGCGTCCAGATAGGCCATCAACGTCTTTCTCTGGCTGAATTAAAGAAACTACCTCCTCAGTAATCTCGCGGTCAACAAGCGGCAGCTGCACAATAATTCCAGACACCGTCTCATCCAGGTTGGCCTCAGTTACAGCCGCAACTAGCGCCTCGCGTGTTGGCTCAACCTTTGCATCGACCACCTCGACACCAATATCTTCTCCGTATCGACACTTCAGTTTTACATATTTCTCAATCACTGGATTATCCGAATCACGAATAATCACCAGCTTTGCTCGCTTCTTATTGCTGCGCAAAATCTGCACCAGGTGCGCCTGTCTCTCTTTAACAAACCCCACCAGCTCTCGTCCGTTCAGTTCTTTTACCATTTATTCTCCAATTTCGTCTGGCTCTTGTTCAATCCTAAAACCAAACTTCTCAAACACAATATTCGCAATTTCTTCGCGTGCTGCTGCAAGATCGGCATAGGTTTTCGCGTCCTCATTGATTAAAATTAGGGCCGCCTTTTCGCTCACTTTCATGCCGTGGAAGACCTTACCTTTAAGCCCCGCCTCTTCGAGAAGCCAACCAGAGTTCACCAAATTAGTACGTTTTTCTGGAGAGTCTGGCCCCACCTCTTTTGCGTTGCGCCAAACCTGGATTCCGCGAGCCTCTGCCTCGTCTGCTTCCTCATCGGTTAGGTAAACATTCTTAAAAAAGCTACCAGCACTCGCAATTTTTTCAGGATCAGGCAACTTGCTATTTCGTACAGCTTTCACCATGCGAGCAATATTGAGTGGTGAAAAATCCGTCTCGTGATGTTCGTCAACATAGGCCTGCAGGGAACGATAAAACGGAGGATTGAGCTGCCCTTTCTTCACGCGCACAGTTGTTGCGTAAATAAAGTAGCGTCCGACATTTTCACCAGAGTTAAAAATCGACTTGCGATAACTCATTTTCATTTCGCTAGCTGGAATTACCACAAACTCACCGGTTTTCGTGTCATAAGCATCAACAGAAACAATCACCTGTGTCACCTCTTGTCCGTAAGCGCCAATATTTTGCACTGGTGCAGCACCTGCAGTGCCTGGGATTCCCGCCATTGCCTCGATCCCAGAATATCCACGCTCGGAAACGTACGTTACAAGGTCATCCCATTGCTCGCCGCCATAAGCCTTAAAGTAAGCTATGTCGCCACCTTCAGAGTTTTTACCCTCTGGATTTTTACCTTCAGAACTTTCACCACCGGAGCTTTTATCCTCAGAGCTTTCAACTTCAGGGTTCTCGACTTCAGAGATTCCCATGATGCGATCGAGAATAATCACCCCATCAAAACCCTCATCTTTTGCAAAGGTATTCGCGCCGCCGCCGAGTACACAAACTGGTAGATTGCGTTCCTTGGCAAACTGATAAGCCTCCGGAATTTCTTCCTTTGAAGTTACGGTAATCACAAAGCGTGCTGGCCCACCAATTCTCATGGTTACGAGATTTCGGATCGGCACATTTTCTTCAATTTTCAACATTTTTCCTCCTCTTTTGTGAGTTATAATACCTAATTTTAACATAGATTGACAAAAAGCATATTACATTGTATAATAATAATGCTTAGATACACTACCTAGGTGTGCTACGTACATTTTAGGTAGTCTTTTTGTATCTTGTCAGAGTATGAGGAAACCTCATCGCAAGCCACGGGCTCTGACGTAGGAAAGGGGAAGATATGGAATACAAGGCATCGAAAGTCAATGGCAAGAAGTACATCATGCAGGAAAATGGTGAGATCATCGGCCTCTACCTGACTGGTAGAAGAAAGACCTATGGTCTGAACGACACTGTCGAGATTAAATCGATAGCGATACCTGAATCGGAGGAAGCTGCAGATAACTCAGACGATTCCTTAGGTACGGTTAATCCGGACGGTACGGTCACTCTGGGGAAGGCATTAGGCTCCACCACTCAGCTTCAAGGCTCCATTATCCAGATTCTTGGTGATGACGACAGCGCAGACTTGATTGTCCGCACCAAAGGCAATAAGCTTTACAGTTTTAAGACTGAAGAGGTCCATCTGGCTGGTGTCAGCAATGCCACCTTCAACACCCGGTGCAGATTGTTTAAGTCGGAACAGGAGTGGATCGACGACCTCTCGGATGTCTGCCGGAAGTTTGATGAACTGAACAGAAACAAGCATTGGTCGGAATCGTATCCCGTGGATGAAATCGTTGAAATTTATGGTGTTATGCAGCGACTCAAGGAAAAGGATTATGGCCAATGGGAAGACAGCGCCATTAAGGCACGTTTCAATGCGGTCTGGGCCGAAGTTCGCACCGCCTACAGTAACATCCTGATCAATGACCGCGACGATGATTCTAAGGATGCGAATCCTGACAACTCAGAATCCTGACGACTCAGAATCGGACGACTAAGCTGTATATCTTAACAGCTAGATCGCAGTATCCGGTATCTGAATCACTTAGTCCAAACCCAAAAAGCTACCAGAGTCCCCAGCGTCATGCTGGGGATTTTTCTTCCAAAAGATTTTACCCTAGTCAGTACTAGGGAATTATGTTAAAATATAACAGATAAAGAAAGGCACAAATGGCAGTTAAGAAAAAGAAGATTGTGATTTCAAAACTTAATCGTAACAATAATCACAAACACAGCGAGAAACGCAAACGCAATAAGTAATTAAAAGTTCCCCTAGGGAACTTTTTTAGAATTAAGACGGAATTATTTACTTCATATGGTTTACTTTATAGAGATAAAACGAGTGATAAAGTTTTTCGTATTTTACGCCCGGAATGTCAAATGCGTTGGAAATAAAATATAGGTCCTTGCCAAGTCTGGTCGCCTCTTGTTGAACTTTTTGAAAAATCTTCTCCACGTCACGCGAGTCGCTAAACGTATATACGACGGTCGTATTTTCCGGGAACTTATAATTTAGGTAATTTTGGCAAACCACCTTCGGCAATGGCCTTATCTTGCGAAGGCGAATCCTGGAGAGGAAGGAGAGAACTGGATGTAACTCAATGCCAAGCGTCTGTGCCCCCATTTCAGCTCCAACTTTTAAAACCACTCCATCCCCCGACCCCATATCGATCAATAAATCCTTCTTGCTGAGCGGATATAATTTCTTAAACATTTTGCGAATCTCCGCCTCCAAACTCGGTACGTATGGCGCCCCAAAAAATACGGTAATCCCAAATATAAACGCCAGTCCCATAATAATTAAAGATAAAATATACACAACCTGAAAAAAGTTAGAAGAAAAGTGGTTCATAAAATTATTCATGAAATCGTTCATAATCCTATTGTATCTTAGAATTCGATCAAATTATTTAAAATCTACGTATGGTTTTTAATCTACATGCAGCTATTAATTCACATACGGTCATTAAAAGCGCGTCACGTGGATTCTTGAAATCGAAAAATCGCGCAATATGTGCTAAACTAAAGATGTTGCACCCGTAGCTCAGTGGATTAGAGCATCTGTCTTCGGAACAGAGGGTCGTGGGTTCGAATCCCTCCGGGTGTACCATACTTAGCGGCGGAAGCCGTTTTTTATGTGTGATGGAGAAAAATAATCTGATTTTATAGACAAAACTCCTAAAAAGTGGTACTATAACTACGAGTCGGGCCGGTAGCTCAGCTGGTTAGAGCACGAGCCTCTTAAGCTTGGTGTCGTGGGTTCAAGTCCCACCCGGCTCACCAACAGGGAAACCTGTGAAAAATCAGATTCTAGACGCAAAACTAAAAGGTGATTTAATTTCGAGAATCACCATTTTTTATGCAAAAAATGCTATATATTATATATGATGACACGGCTGATATTTCTTTTGTGGAGATTGGAGGGAGAAAATGACTAAAAATATTGAAGTTGAATATAGTGGACCGTTATCTAATGAACAAGTGAAAAAAGTGAAGGCATTTTTTGACGAATATGGCGAGAAGGTCACAACTAAACATCGAGTTCTAATTGATTATTCTACTTTTCTTGGTGATGGTTTGAAGCATCGCAAAAAAGATATTCGCCTTCGTATAACAAATGGTGAACCAGAGATTATCGTAAAGCTTGGCGACTGGACAAGTTCAAACCACCGTAAGGAACTCTCAGTTTTTACTGAACGCGGTAGTTTTGATACTCTGGTACAGATTTATGCTGCGCTTGGCTATAAAAAAGGTATGCTTTGCGAACGAATAACTGAAGTTTATAATTACGACGGAATTGAATTCGCTATTGTTGAGGTTCCTGGTAATAGTTTTCATTTCGAGGCAGAAATAATGGCGGATGAAGGTGGTATTGAAGCTGCTAAGAGTCATATTCAAGGGGTTTGCGAGGAGCTAGGTTTGGAAATATTTACAGACGAAGGCTATATCGCATATATTGAGAAATTAAACAAAGAAGCAAACGAAATATTTGATTTTAATAATTATACTGAAAATTATTTCGAAGATAGATATCATTTTAGCAAAGAAAAAGCGACGCACTAGACGTCGTAACACAGGATGATCTTAATTATATGAAACAGTCTCAAAAAATACATCTACCAGTTATGGGTGTGGGGCCGGTCTATGTTGTTAGTATTGTCATTGTCACTATAATTGCGATCTTGTTTGGACGAACAACTGGCAATATAGCAGACCAGTCAGCCTCACAGTCCTTTACCCTCAGAGATGTCTTTCCTCCACACACTCCACTTTCAATATTTTTTACCATCCTTGGCATACTCGTCATTTTGCTTGGTCTTATTATTTATATCCTTGCCATCAAAATCAAAATCACCAAAGCCATTAAAGAAAACAGACTTCTCACTACCGGCGTCTACTCTATTGTGCGCAACCCGATCTACTCCGCCTGGCTTCTTCTTTGCATGGGCGCGCTCCTCTGTTCCGGCTCGCTCCTCCTCATACTTCCACTCTTTCTCATTTTTTGGGCTTATCTCACCATTCTCATGAAGCATACTGAGGAAAAATGGCTCACCAAACTCTACGGTGCCCCATATACTGAATATTGCAAGAAGGTCAACCGCTGCCTACCATGGTTTCCAAAAAAATAATCTAATCAAGATCAAGTTATCAGCAACTATTAACATGTTGGCTACCTTATTTCATAATAATTAAATTCATAAAATCACGGACGGCACCTTTCTCACCATACTAAGTCAGCTTATTCCATAATAATTAAAATCGCAAACGCCGCCATATCTCGCTTATGCTATAATAAGCTCAATGAACGAGCAACAAATTCAAGAACAACGTCGAGCAAATGAAGAGCAGGCCGCCTCATCGCGCGCCATGACTCTGGGGCTGCCATATCTTGACACGCGCCCAATTGAAGAGACGTTGCCGCTACTTTTTAATCTAATCGACATCCAAAAGATGCACTCTGACTACATCTTGCCGCTCCAAAAAGGTGGCAATGGGGAACCATATCAATTCATGGTCACTAGTCAGACTCCACGTAGCACCATCAAAGAGCTAAGTGAAAAGTTTAACGTCAACGGCGATGGTGTCGATTTCTTCCTAATTTCAAACAGTGCCTACCAGGTGATGATGCTTCGTTATGATCCGCCGAAACAGGTCCACTACGATGATATTCGCATCGCCAGCGACGGTGATTCCGAAACTCTTGCTTCAGTTTCACAGACCCTCAACTCGGTCGGTACTGACAAAGTTTTCGACTTTCTCCTCGACCAGGCAGACAAGCTCGGCGCCTCTGATATCCACATCGAAAATCTCCGTGAATCCATCCGCATTCGTATGCGTGTCGATGGTATTCTCCACCCAGTCGCCAATCTCGAACGTGACCGCTATCGTGTCTTCATGGGTGAACTTGGCTCACGTGCCGGAATTTCTTCTGCCGCCAAAACGCCACAATCTGGCCACATGCAAAAAGATATTTTCCGCAACGGCTCCTCTCATCTCTTAAATATCCGTGTTGAAACCGTACCGACTATGTATGGCCAAGATGCCGTCATGCGTCTCTTTAACTTCGATGAGTCTTTGCTTAATCTAAATCTCTTAGGCCTTTCCGACCGCGAGCTTGCTGAGATTAATGAAGTGATTTCTCATCCCCGTGGTCTCGTTCTCATGGTCGGTCCTACTGGTTCCGGTAAGTCCACTACTCTCTATTCCATGATTAATGCCCTCAATACTACTGATCGCAAAATCATCACCCTTGAGGATCCGATTGAATACGGCATTTCTGGTATTTCACAGATTCCGGTCAACACCACCGAAGGTGGTTCCTTTGCCGACGGCCTCCGCTCCATTCTCCGTCTTGATCCGGACGTTGTGATGGTTGGTGAGATTCGTGATGGAGATACAGCCAAAACCGCTATTCAAGCCTCCATCACCGGTCATCTCGTGCTAAGTTCCTTCCATGCCAACTCCACAGCGGCGGCTTTTTCTCGTATGATCGACCTCATTGGTACTAATCCAATTTTCTCAAGTTCCATCCGCATGGTGATGGCCCAGCGTCTTGTTCGTAGTCTTTCCGAAAATAAACGCGAATTCACACCTGATGAAGCCACTCGTCAGTTTATCCTCTCCAAACTTGAAGGACTCTCTGAAGAAGTTATTACCGAGCAGCTCGGCTTTACGCTCGATCGAGATAATTTCACTTTGTATGAGCCAGTCCCAACTGGCCAGGATGATCCATTTGGTTACAAGGGTCGTAAGGTTATCATGGAACAGCTTAATGTTACTGAGGATATTCAGAGATTTATTCGCGGCGACGTAGAAGATATTAACACTACCGCTATTGAAAAAGCCGCCAGAAAAGCCGGTCTGATTACTCTGGAGCAAAAAGGTATTCTTGCCTGCCTCCGCGGTGAAACTACATTGGATGAAATATCAAGGGTGATATAAAGAGAGGAAAAAATGGACAATAATTTCGAAAAAACACAAAATTTAAACTCACCAGACGCTAATCACACAGACGCAAGTGTATTAGGCGCCGAACCAGTAGACGCGAAGTTACAGGATGTAACTCCAGCTGCTGATCTTGCCGCTATGGATTTAAAACTAGACGATGCAGCTCGTGAAAATCATGTAGTGGCCGAAACTACTCCTGCTGAAAGCATCTCCGCCGAAAGCTCAAACCTTGATGGTGCCATTGATAATCCTGTCGAAAGTTCAATCGACAATCCCGTTGAGGCGTCTGCTGATAACTTCGTCGATAATCCCACAGACGATAACTCCGCATATGACAACTCCATAAATGACAATTCCACATATGATAACTCTGCCGAACTCAAAAAACATAAAAATTCCTGGCGCACTATTGGCATAATTGCCATCATCACCTCTGTTATTCTCGCTATTTTACTTGCCGTAATGTATTTTTATAGTGACCAGAAAATTGCCGAAGGCACCAAGCAGATCAAGCAATACCAACGCGATCTCACAAATAGCAAAACCGTAATTGCTGAATATGAAGCCGCCACACAAACCAAAGTGGTCGACTCAAAGGATCAATCCGAGGCTAAAACTGATGATAAGGCAGACGACAAGAAGGCCGACAAGCAAATTGTTAAATGGAATGATCTGAATATTAATTTTGCGCAGCTCACCACTCTCATCGGCGACGACTATCGTATCACTGGCGGTCGTATTGTCACGAATGAAGATGGCACCAAGGTTGTCGCAAAAATCAGTGTCTCAAAGATGGAAAAAGTGGTTGATCCAAACGGTCTTGCTATGCCAAGATATGTTGATCACGGTATGGCCGGGCAAACTAACGTCTATACTAGAAAGCTTCCTAGCGGTTCCTGGCAATATGTCGGCGTCTATGGCGCTAATGGTATGGGTGTTATTCAATGTAAAGAAGTTTCCGAAGAAATGCGCGCCGCTGTTACGGTCCTAAATAAATACGAACCGGATGCAAATATGAAATATTCTTGCGTTACTTTTAAGAACGACAATCCTGCCGAGGGTACCGAAAAAACAGTCTTCTAGTCTCTCGAGGTTACCCCTTCCATTTTCTATAAAACTATGTTAAAATAGGTCAAGTTTTAAGTAATAAAAGGTAAAATATGAGTTTTCTAGTGTTGAAAAAAATTGGTGACGCCCAGAAAAAGAAAGCCATCGTTGATGTTCGCTCTGGTGATACCGTCAAGGTAACTCAGAAAATCAAGGAAGGCGAAAAATTCCGTCTTCAGGTTTTCGAAGGTGTCGTAATTCGTGTGGACCGCAAAGAGTCACACACTGCACGCATCGTTGTGCGCAAAATTGCTTCTGGTATTGGTGTTGAGAAATCTTTCTTGATGCACAGTCCATTAGTTGAAAAAGTTGAAATCGTTAAGCGTGCTAAGGTTCGCCGCAACAATCTTTCATACCTCCGCAACCGCTCTGGTAAATCTGCCCGTCTCGTTGCTAAGGACTTTGATCGCGCCGCTGTGAATACTTTAGCTGAAGACAACGAAGAAGCTGAAGCTCCAGCCGAAGCTGCTGAAAAAACTGAAGAAGTTGCAGCATAATCTAACTTAGAAAACTCTAAAATAGACCTCCACGAGGTCTATTTTTATATTTAAGTTTTATATTAAAAAGTAAAGTCGTCGAAAATATCTATTTGGTGCTGGTCTATTCTGTCAATAAAAACCATTCATCTAAAACAAAATCACCATTCACGCTAGCTACTGCGAGGTAGGGAATTAGTTTAGAAAATTCAGCATGTGTATGCAAAAAGGCCTTTGCCGCAAATTCCATCTGCTTATGTTTCTTCTGGTCAATAAACTCTAGCGGCTCCCCATATTGATTATTCTTGCGATATTTTACCTCCGTAAAATAAATCTGATCATTATGTTTCGACACAAGATCAATCTCATACTGCTTGGTTTTGAAGTTTCTAAATAAAATTTCATGCCCCAGCTTTTCAAGATAATCTGACACCACACTTTCACCACGACTCCCCAGCTCAGAAGTAGTTAGGTTATTCTTTGGTTTTAAGCCAGAAACTGAATAGGTCTTCTTTTCTTCATCTCCTCTCATCCAAATTTCCTGCACAGGGCGAAAAGATTTGCGATGTTCTGGTGTTAATCCAAGTTCTTCCATCATCCTTTGATGTAGCTCTGTCCCATATCCCACATGCTTCTCAAACCCATACCCCGGGTATTTTTTCGAAAGTGCAATCATGTAACGATCCCGTTCAACCTTGGCAATGATACTGGCAGCCGAAATTTCTTTCACCAAAAGGTCGCCCTTCTTCAAAGTTGATACGTATTTTTCCAGCGGCGTCCCTACCAAAAAATTCATTGTTCCATCAATAATAATTTCAGAAAAAGGTACCTTCGCTTCCTGAATTTGTTTCACCGCCCGTCGGCAGGCCAGTTTCAGACTCTCAGATATTCCAATCCCGTCGATCTCAGTACTAGTTACCCAACCAGTTGCCGAGGCCAGTGCACCTTGCTTGATTTTATCGTACAAACTCTCGCGTTTTGCCGCCGTTAATTTCTTTGAATCAGTTAGCTGAAAGAACCAGGCGTATTTTTCAGGCTCCCGCTCCGCAATTTCCGCACTCGGTAAAATACAAGCACCGATTACCAGCGGCCCCGCATATGGTCCGCGCCCCACCTCGTCGATCCCTAAAATCATCAAAACCTCCTCAAGAAATACTGGTCAAATAATTAAATCTATGGTACTTCTGCAAAAAATCAAACTCTTATTTTGACACGTTAAAACGAAATTCCACAATGTCGCCATCCTGCATAATGTAGGTCTTCCCAACTGTAGCAAGTTTTCCTGCGGCCTTCACGGCAGTCTCGGATCCGAGTGCCACTAAATCATCATATTTCATTACTTCCGCGGCAATAAATCCACGCTCAAAATCGGTATGAATCGTGCCAGCCGCCTCTGGTGCAGTCGCACCTTTTTTGATCGTCCAAGCACGCACTTCTTTTTTGCCAGCCGTCAAGAAAGATTGTAAACCTAAAGTATCGTAAGCTGCCTTCACGAGTTCGCCCAAAGCGTCTTCTTCCACGCCATAGCTCTTCAAAAATTCCATCTTCTCATTCAGGCTCATGTCGGTCATCTCTTCCTCAAGTTTTGCATTCACAAACACTGCTCGCGCCGGTTTTACGAGATCTCGAAGTTCATTTTTTAAAGTCTCGTTCGTCAACTCGTTTTCGTCCACATTGAACATATAAATCACTGGCTTCTCTGTCAAATATGGAATTTTTTCCTCATTCGCATCTTTGTTTTTCTTACGTTTTGCTTCAACTTTTTCACGCGTCTCAAAATCAGCAAGCTCCAGCTCGGTCTGAATAATTTCAATATCCGCTTTTGGATCCACAGCTGCAGGTGTGTTTGCATTTACAGAAACGTGCATGATATCGTCGTTTTTAAACACGCGTACCACATGGCAAATAATCTGACATTCACGAATATGGGCTAAGAATTTATTGCCCAGTCCTTCACCTTTTGAAGCACCTTCAACCAGGCCAGCAATGTCCACAAACTCCACGGTCGCCGGAATTTTCTTCTCGGCCGCATACATTTTTTCAAGTACGTCCAGTCGCTCATCCGGCACCGGTACGATTCCTACGTTCGGCTCGATCGTCGCGAAAGGATAATTCGCCGCTAAAGCATGCGCATTCGTCAATGCGTTAAATAGCGTCGATTTTCCCACATTCGGCAATCCAACAATTCCAATTTTTAGATTCAAGGCAAGTCTCCAATCTTATTTTCCTCTTAAATTATAGCATACTATCTGAAGACGTTTCATGTATGCTATATTTAATATAACAAATCAAGAAGAGGTATAAGAATGGGTATGGAATCGTTGCCAAATAATAATGGTGAAAATATGGAGAAGAAATTGGATCCACGAGTCGAGTCACTAGCTATTCCTTTGGCAAGAGATTATGCGGAGAAGAACTATCCAAAAATGGAAGATGGAACTTTTCAACCAGCATGGCGCGGCGTAAATGGCGAAAAATCGCTAAAGAATAAATCACCAGAGGACTTGATGGCAGAGGGGTATAGCGAGCTTGCTGCACATAAATCTGTAATTGACATTGCGAATGAATCGTATGCTAATTACTCGGACTACTGGAAAGATCAAAATCGTGGGGGAGCTGAATATCTTATTGGATTAATGGATGAGCGTGGCGCCGATTCTCTACTTGGTCTAAATCTTGACGATGAAGAGACTCGCAATGAATACGGTAGCTTGATTCATGAAAATTGGATTTCTCGCAATGAATGGGTTAAGGACCCAAATTATGGTGATCCAAAGTTGGCATGTAGTTTTTCTGAGCTATCTCCAGAGGAGCAGCAAAAAGACATTGATCAGCTTGGCGTCTTGCAAAAATGGATTAGCGAGCAAAAGTAAAAACTATATAGGAGCTGGCAAGAAAACTATAAGGGCTTTTGAAGTTATTTTTGAATTCAACTATTAGTTCATGATAGCATATAAATATGAATCAAGAAGAACTACTTAGCAAAAAGCGCGCCCTTGAGTTGTATGAAATCGGAAAAAATATGGATTTTGAGGTGGGTACAACTGCTAGACTTCAGCAGATTCATCAATATTTATTTCAGGATATTTTTGATTTTGCAGGACAAATTCGCACTGTGAATATTGCGAAAGGGAATATGCGCTTTACTCCAGTTCTCTTTCTCGAGCAAAATCTAAAAACTATCGATACTCTTCCGGAAGCAACTTTTAAAGAAATTATTACAAAATATGTTGAGATGAATATTGCACATCCATTCCGCGAAGGGAATGGTCGCGCGACGCGTATTTGGTTAGATCAAATTCTCAAAAAATCTCTCAAAAAATGTGTCGACTGGTCCAAGATCGATAAATCTGAATATCTTTCCGCAATGGAGCGCTCTCCAGTAAACCAACTTGAAATTCAGGAGTTACTTCGTCACAATCTTACCGACCAAATTGAAGACCGTGAGGTCTATATGAAAGGTATTCAAGCTTCATATCAGTATGAAGATATGGACGATTACGACGTTCACACATTGTAGTCTTGAAATATGTAATCTGCAGGAAGGCTAAAGTCGCGGGCTTAAGTTTAGTACGTTCTCTGTTCAGGGCATCCCGCGAGGATTTGCGACATTGCATTCTTCTCAGCTTCCGTTACCCAGAGTTCATATTTAAATTTTACTGAAATCTGTCTCGCCACATATTGACAGCGGAAACTTTTATTGTGTGGCAGCCAAGTTGCCGCATCTCCGTCAGATTTCTGTTGATTTGCTGCCGCCTGCACTGCTATCAAGTTCAGTGGATCTGTTGCAATTCTGTATCTCACTTCGCTCGTCTTGTATTGTGCGCCTTTTTGCCAGGCGTCAGAAAGTGCCACCACATGATCAATTTGTATGCCTTTTGAGATTTCTTTGCGCGTGTGAAATTCCATCACTTCACCAGTGTAAGGCTCGTAAAATTTCCCAGCGATCACATTGCATTTTTCGTCTGTTACCGCGGTCTCGCCAAAATCACGTTTCAAGATTCGTTGTCTTAAATTGCATCCATCAATATCCGGCCAGCCATTATAGAACTCGGTGCGTTTATAGCCAGTTTTTGGCGCCCGTCCTTTTACCTCAAGTTTTGCTAATATCTCATTTGCTAAAGGATTAGCCTCGGAAATATGGCCATCTTTAATCTCACCAATATTAGTGATACTATTCGGGGAAACATTCTCTTGCGAATTGCCTCCTTTTGTATCACTATCTCCAGCCCCGTTTTCTACGGGCGCTGTATCTGCTGTTATCTCTTTTGTTTCGGCGGTAGTACTCTTGGTCCGGGCTTTATTTTGGTAATTGTTCGGATTCGCTATCACCGTCAGAATCACAAGGCCAGTACAAACTAGTGCAGTAATCGCTCGTCTTTTTTTGTGAATCGTATTTAGGCTCATTTAATTTCTTTCTTTTATCTTAAAATAATTGTCTTTGTAAAATATTTCAACTAACTCATTAAAGCTCAGTCCTGGACTTGATCACGTCGTCAAGCGTGCGTTCCGCTGATTTCGCGAGCATGTTTTACGACAGACATCAGGTCCTGATCCTGGTCAAAATCCGTCTCCGGTAATTCTCCGGCAATCATTGAAATCAATTTCTTGAAACTCATCACGCCAGTCACTCGGCCGTGGTCGTCCACCACCACAAAGAAATGGCAACTCGTGCGTGCAAAAGCCGCCAGTGCTTCTTTCAAAGTGTAATTTTCACTCATATAGTAAACGTTTTTGTCAAGAAAAGCAGAAGCGCGATCGGTTTCCTTGACGCTTAGACTAAACAAAGTTCTCGTGTGGATCCAGCCCACAATTTCACCACGCGACCCCACAACAGGGAAGTGAGTTAAGCCAGATTTATAAAGCCTCGACAAAGTGAGCGGTCCCATAAAATCATTTTCGTGGATAATAATCACCTCTTCTTTTGGCGTCATCACTTCTTTTACGAGTTTAGCGTCAAAGGACATTGCCGCACCAATCGTCTGTTTCTGCTCCCTTGTGAGGACATCTTCGGGGAGCTTCTTGATCAACCAAACTAAATCTTCAGGCGTTTCAGGATAGAAAATCTCTGGTAGCTGGCCGCTAGTTTTATAACTATTCTTCTTATCTTCGCTCCCATACATGTCCACCATGCTACGTTCGGTCATATTGTGTATAGGTCCAAATTCAGCCTCTTTTTTCTTTTCAGTCTCGTCACTAGTATCAGTCTCCTCCCCAGAAATCTCATCCATTGTTGCTTCATGCCTCACTAGATTTGACGCCTCTTTTTCATCAGTAAAAATATTGCGGTCCATTGGCCCCACAAAATCCGAGTCCTCTTCAACAGTTTTCTTGACAAATATCTTCGAAATTGCACTAGAAAGTTTAGCAAAAAAATCCCGCACCCCTCTTTTAAAATTCTCAAAAAAGCCTTTTTTCTCCTCGCCAAAAATTCCTGATGGCTGATTGAGATCCGCATTTTGCTCGTCCATTATTTACCTCCGTTTTTTTGTCGCACCGCCCACAAACACGCTAAAATATGCTAATATCTATATTATACAAAAAATTATGGAAATAATCGAGATTTCCTAGGAGGTTTATGAGAAAATTACCTATCATTGCCGTTAGCGCATTAGTAATTGCTTTTCTTTCTTTATGTTTTTATTCTTTCAACCAAAATCAGGCCTACGATCAGTGGATTGCTAGCCTCGATCGCTCAAAATATATCGAGAAGGATGAGCGTAACGGTAATATCGGTGACAATTTTGAAGTCGCCAAGGATGCAAAAGTGATGATTATCGAATATGCAGACTATCAGTGTCCGGGCTGCGCCACCACCTTTCCATTCCTCTCTGATGTAGTCAAAGAATATAAAGGTAAGGTCGGCCTCATCTTCCGCAGTTTCATTTTGAGTTACCACAAAAACGGCACAGCCGCCGCTTACGCTGCTAATGCTGCCGCCCTGCAAGGCTATTGGCAGCCTTTTGCTACGCTTCTTTTTAAGAACCAATCTGAATGGGAAGATCTTAATGCTGATAAACGTGATCAAAAATTCAAGACCTATTTCGAGGAAGCTTCTGGCAAGAAGGGTAACACTGAACAGTTCTTCAAAGATATGAATAGTGAAGCTGTTAAGAAAAAAGTCAAATCCGACATGGCAGTCGCTAGGCTTGTCAAGATCTCTGAAACCCCAACCATTTTTGTAAATGGCCAGAAATTCTCCACCAATTCTGTCAATGAGGCTGATTTTAAAAAGAATCTCAAAAACCTGATTGATGAAGAGTTGAAGAAAAATGAGTCAAAATAAAACTCCAAAAATTGATTTTGTTATTACTTGGGTTGACGGTAGTGATGAGGAATGGCTCGCTGAGAAGCGAGCCATTGCCGAAGGTCAGCCTTCTCTCGAAAAACCTAGATTTGACTCAAGCGATCTGCGTTTTCGCAACGATTTTGATTTTCTCAAGTATTGGTTTCGTGGCGTTGAAAAATTCGCCCCATGGGTTAATCGCATCTTCTTCGTCACGGCCGGACATCTTCCAGACTGGCTAAATCCCGACCATCCGAAACTGAAAATTATTCACCACAGTGATTTTATTCCCAAGGAATTTTTACCAACCTTCAATTCTCACACCATCGAAAATAATCTCCATAGAATTGCAGAGCTTTCGGAAAACTTCGTCTATTTTAACGATGATTTTTATCTTCTAAGGAAAACTCGCTCTGAAGATTTCTTCAAAGAATGGCAATATCAGGGAAAAACTCAGCTGCTTCCACGAGCTTTCTTCGCTGAAAACATCCTCATAAATAATCCGTCTCGTGATATATTTCCATATATTCAGATGAATAATATGGCGCTAGTTAATCAAGATTACGATAAACGCAGCTTCTACAAGCTTCATAAATCCAAGGCATATAATATCAAATATGGTATATTTAACCTAAGAAATTTTCTCCTCAAACCATGGCGCGAATTCTCACTTCTCTATGATCCACATTGTGCGATCTCTTATAAAAAATCAACATTTGAGACTGTCTGGAAAAAACATGAAGAGATTTTGAAAGAAACTTCATTACATCATTTCCGCTCGGACCGCGATGTCTCGCATTTAATCTTTTACTACACACAACTACTTGAAGGTAAATTTATCCCAAGAAGCGCAAATTTCTCGCATCACACCATGCTAAATAAGGATGAAAACCAAAATCTACAAATCATCCGCATGGTCAAGTCTCAAAAATACCACATCCTTTGTATTAATGATGGGGAGGTGAAAGACCCCGCAAAAACCAGGACTACCCTCACCGCCGCATTTGATAAAATTCTCCCCGAAAAAAGCACATTCGAGAAGTAACGCTACTCTAACCCCTCAAGGCGTTGCACTTGAGATGTTAGTTTAGGGGCAACATTGACGTAATACACAAAATGTTGTATAATGTATACGTTGCTATCTGCAAGGTACTTTAAAACTCATGCTTGCAGACAAATTGTTCTCGAAAGGGGAAGAAAATGAAGAACCTGAATGTCACGAAGGAAGTTGTGGAGCGTTTTGCTGAGGCGGCTGAGACCATTATCGTCGCAAAGTCTAAGCTCAGCAGAGAGCTGACCAGATTCATCCAGGATCACCGATCCATGATTGAGGCCGACGCAAGAGAGCAGAATCCTTGCGCAGTTGGGAACCTGATGGTCGCTATTGAGCGTGTTGAGTTCCATCAGTCAAAACTTGACCGTCTTGTTGTCATTTCGTCAAACAAGGACGGGGTGTATAAGATCACAATTCCGAACACCAACGAGAGCTTGAATGCTCAGATTGAATATATTGACGGCACCTTCAGGAGGTTTCTTGAGGAATACGAGCCGTATATTTATTTGGCTGGAGTTTTGTTCACTCAACATATGGTAGCTAAGCTCTTCAAGGAGAAGATCGAAAAATCTCCAGAGTGGAGCAGACGGCTGGACGACCTCTATTCTGAAATCACTCAGGCGACATTTGACCTGGTTAATCTATCGAGTGAATACAGGTTCAGTATTGAACCTCTTGACCGGAGTGTCGACCTCTGCGTGAAGGTAGAAGAATTGGATATCTTGACACCTAGGAGCGACAGATATTTAACAATATCCCAGGCGAAAAAGATGACATTCACCGATCTGCTGCTGCAGTACCTTTCGCGCTTCGCATGAGTTTCAAGGAAGAGGGAGATTTTCTCCCTCTTTTGCTTTTTCTACTTTACTGCTACCTCTTCTACTACTCTAACCCCTCAAGCGCAACACCTTGAGATGTTAATTCAGGGCGGCATTTGACAAAACACAAGCACAATGGTATAATATAGTAGTCACTTGCATGAGTGATGCACCTTAAAACACTCATGCTAACTCACCGTCACATTCGTGACGACCATTTTTCTCAAAGGAGGGAAATATGGGAAAGGTTACACGTTCTAAGGCAGCACGGAAGGCATATGAGTCGAGAGTACAGCTGTTTCTCAGCTTGGTCACTCTCAACAATAAGCGCCTCGCGGACAACAGCATCGAGATTCTGAGTGGCATGCAGACCTTCTATAAGGATGTATACTTCAGCCTTGCAACCTGTGGTTGCACGGGAACTCGACTTGCTATTGATCCGCAAGATTCGTCCGAGCAGCCCGATCGCTTCGAGCAGTTCGAACAGAAGCTCATTGAGCTTCGCCACTCGCTGGGATTATTGAGAGACTGGAGACGGGCTCTCAACTTAGTCGGAAACGACTATGGATCCTCGCAAATCGTGGCTGAACTCAGCCGCATGTCTGAGATATATTGCAGTTTCCTGAAGTATGAAAAGGAAACCTGCAAAATTGTCTTAGACAGCTGGGACCTGGTTCAGATGCTCGATGCGTCCAGCCTTGTCGATCGTGACGATTATTCTACTTACATGTCAAATCTTTATGAGAAAATCGAGGGTGGTTTTGACATCCGCAACGATTTCTCTGAAGATGACCTGTATGTAGATTTAAAATCGCTGGCCGAAAAAGGCAGTTGCAAGGCAACCTATCTTTGTGAAGGGCTTGAAATAGCCTCTCGCAGACCGGTTACGCCGCGCGCGCTGATTGAACGAGTTGGCTATGCCTTTAGGACAGCCTAACGTTCAAGACGATTCGAGTCGCATGAGTTTCAAGAAAGGAGGAGTTTTTACTCCTCCTTTTTCCATGGTGAATTATAATTTAAACAAAAGATATGTAGGTACCAAAACAGACACTATTAATTTCAACAAAATCTGTAACTTTCAAATCAGGCACCACGTCAGATTAGATTCTCGCCACCCCCGTAAAAAATTGACAATACAATAATAAAATTATATAATATCAACGTTGCTATTTGCAAGGTTCTTTAAAACCCACAGGAAAACCTTGCAAAAAACTTATTCATAGAAAAGGGGAAAACATGGATAACGCAGTTAAGGCAATGGGAATGGAAGTTGAGCGCAACTTCTTCACTACTGTAAACACACTTCTGCACGAGAAGCTTGTCTATGCGGAAACGATGATCAAGCATCTGCGCTTCATCGGCGAACTGGTTGATGAGAAGGAGGCTTCGATCCTGGGTGTCACCTATGGCAAGGAGTCCATCTACATCAAGTCAATCGTCACTGACGAGGCAAACTTCGGATCGGAGCCTGACAGCAACGAGGAATCCACCTTCGTTAAGGCCCAGATCGGTAATCTGGATTTTGAGGGTGTCACCTCTATCGAGAAGCTCTTCTTTGACCAGTGCTATGGGCGGATCTACAAGCTTTATGTATCTCTCTGCGAGATGCCGGAAGTCAAGATGATCGAATTTTGCGCCAAGCATCCGAACATTGAGGTGGCCGAGGCAACCCAGCAGATGTTCTGCAGTTTTTGCGACAAAGAAAAGGAGCTTGTCACTGCATATGGCAAGCTGATCCACAGTCCGGAAATCTTTGAGTTTACCTATAAGTTCGAATATCTTGCGAGCTTGAGGTCCTCTGAAGGAGACAACAGCTATGAGTCTCTCATCTTCAATAACCAGATCCGCAAGATCGACAGAATTAAGAAGATCTTTCTGGATGACTTACTCTCGTTGGAGGAAAACAGCAAGACTTTTCCCGATGCCGTACTCTCATTGGATGAAGACAGTCAGACCGTTGCAAACTTGAAGATGAAGTCACTTGTCTACCTCTATGGTATTTATTACCGTAAGGTGGCAAAGGCCTGCGAGATGAGTAGTGAAGAAGACATAATCTTTACTCCGTCGTATCGCAACCTGCTCAGTCGTCTTGAAAAAGATGGCACTCTTGCTATGTGGATGAAGCAGGTCAGATAAGAACCAGATCAGATAACTGGCAGCATTTCCTGTGGGTGGAAGAGGGAGATTTTCTCCCTCTTTTTCAATTCTATAACTTGACAACTTATATCAAATATCTTATAACATCTAGGTTACCTAGCATGGTGAAGATCTTTAAAACACTCATGCATAATTTTTCTTATTCAGCAGTAAATATTTTTTGAAAAGGAGTATGGAACTATGGATATTGGTAGGAAAATTAGTACCACTGAGGAGACTATCAAGGCATTTGATAAGTCAGCTATGACAATTATTGACAAGAAGATGGAGCTCTCTAGGATGTTAATTGACTTACTAACAGAGAAGAAATCAGATATGGAGCTTGAGCTCTATCTTCAAGGCCCTGATGGTGATAGTGAAAAATTGAGAAAGCTTTTCTTGAATCTGGAGGATCATTGGGAATGCCTTAATCGTCGACAATATAGTAGTGAATTTAAAGCGTGGAGAAATTTAACCCAGCGCGCGATGCGGTCCGTCGAGATTCTTGAAGACTATCTTGCAAGCTACAATGAACTACTTTGTATCATGCGAGAAATTATTGATAACCAATTGGTTTCTAATCAGCTTCTTGAACTACTAAATGACCCCTCAAATAGCTACGATAAAATTAACGAGGCGTATCTAGATGTAAACTACGACTTTGTGAACCTTTCTGAAACAATAAATAACCTTCAGAAAGAATGTGGATCTAATATCCTAACGGAAAAACAAGACTCTGCAGCAAAAAAGCTTATTGCGGAATACGAGGCAAATATCCCCAGCCGATATTACGATTCAAACGAGGTTATAATTTTAACCTCAAGTAGCCATAGCGATAATCCGAACATGGATGATCTAAAGGAATCAGTCCTGACAGAAGAATTATTGAGATATTTATCATAACCAGCATGAGTTCTAGCGAAGGAGGAGTTTTTTACTCCTCTTTTTTCTTTTGAAAAATTATTCTCGCAAAAAAAGTCGTGGGAATAAAATCAGGTACCATTAACCTCAATAAAAATCTGTAAATTTAAAAAATCAGACACCATGCAAAAACATAGCTAACATATGAATTGACAATAAACCAATCCATTATATAATATACAAGTTGCAACCGCAAAGACCTTTAAAACTCACAGGGAAGGACACTAGCGGAAGACTATTTTCTAAGGGGGAAACATGAACAGTAATGTAAATCGCGATGTGAACATTAGTAACTTCGTACAGAAGGTTGGTAAGAATTATTTCGGGGGCATCAATAAGCTTCTGAAAGCCAAGCTGGACTTCATGGAGGAGGTGATCAGTCTTCTGCAGTTAGTCAGAATCACCGTCGCGGAAAGCGAGGCAGACTCCAATCTCACGGCAATCTATGCTAAAGAGGCTGCTCAGGTCCGCAGGGCTACGACCGCTGGAGAGCCCAAGACTCTGTCGGAAGTTAAGCAACATTTTGATGATGGTTATGACAAGATTTTTAAGCTCTTTTTTGCTATCCGCAAGATGCCTGAGCTCGACCTAATCGAATATTACAATCGGAATAAGCCCGATATGATGGCGACCCGTGTGGTGCAAGAAGCATTTTCTCACTTTTGCAATAAGGAAAGAGATTTTATCAGCGCCTGCAGTGATCTGTTATTTAATGAGGATGTTTTGCCGATTCTGGCCAGAGTGGCGAATGCACTACAGTTACAGCGTGATTGTGAAAACGCTAAGTCAAGGATGCAGGCTACCGGTGAAGTGAAGATGAGTATCGATAAAGAACTTCGTATTAGGTCGCGCAAAATCAACGACCTCAGAAAGGAGTTTGGGAAGCACCTGGGTGAAGCAGAAGAATTTGCCAACAATCCCGAGAGCCGAGACTCAGCTTGCCATGTTTATTTCCGCTACTTCAATCCTGGCAAGAAGATTCTTGACGCATGCGCCACAAGTGATGAGATGGGGACTTTATTTCCGCCAAGAACTGGAAGACTAGATTTTGATTTTTGCAACCTGTGAGTAGAGAGGGAGATTTTCTCCCTCTTTTTTTATGCTTATCCTTGTTCTCTTCATTAAATATGATTTAATATAAGTGTTGCTATCTGCAAGGTAATTTAAAACTTATGGAACCTTGCAGTTTTCTTATGAAAGGGGGCAGAGATGAACGAGAACAACGCAACTGTGATGTACGAGAAGCGCTTTTTTAAGACCATTGGCAAAATCGTCAAGAAGAAAGTGGAGCTGGTCGGCAATTTCGTCAGCGTGCTTCAGGCGGTCAAGTGTCAGATTCCGCTGGTGGTCATGATGGGGAGCAAAGATGAGGCTTTCGATATTGAGCGCAGTCTCAATGCGATGCTCGGCGCCCATCAGAACTTTAAGTCAATGCCGGAGATCAAGTTGTTGAAATGCTATAGCAAGTCTCCGAACATCTCGGCCGGCGACTGTGTTACTACCTCATTTATTCATTTTACGAATGAGGAGAGTGAGTTCTTCAATTTTGTGGTCGAGCTTTTGAATATGCCGCTTTTTCTGGAGAACTACCGTCAGTATTGTTCACAGAATCAGAAAGAGGCTGGGAAGCTGTTGTTTGATGTTTACTCGGAAATTGGCCAGTTTTATAAGGAATTTGAGGATTACGCGGAGAGTCTGGAGGAGGGGATTCGGCTGCCTGGGGTTGGTTTTGAAATCGATCGCCATCTCTATTTAAATTCCAAGCGGATTATCGATGCCTGCAAAGCCAGTGACGAAGTCGACGTAATTCGGCGCGCCAATGGCGAGATCGGACCTGATTGTGCCTATGTCGTCCGAGTTAGAAATGGTGCTAGTCAGGCTATAGAGATTGACGAGGCGCTGGCAGATGATCTGTTTGCGGCTGAGGAGAATCTCGATGCCGACGACCCCAGATTCGAAGGGGACGGGGAAGAGATCGAAGATGAGGACGAGGAAGATTGCGAAGACGGCGGCGAAGAGGACGACGATGACGATGCCGGTGGAAGTAATGGCGGTGGTCCTGGCAATAGTAGTGCTGGCGGCAATAATGCTGGCGGAAATAATGCTGGCGGTCCCAGCGATTCCGGCGGTAATAACGCTGGCGGTCCCGGCCGCAACAACGGCAAATCTGGCGGTAATAACGCTGGCGGTAATCCGAACGGCAAATCTGGCAAGTAGTTCCATAAGTCTCAAGAGGGAGTAAGGACTCCCTCTTTTTTTATTCATATCCACTACCACAGTAAATTGACAAAATGTCAAAAATAAGGTATGATAGGTAGAAGTTAAAAACGGATGTAGGGTTAATAATGCAAGAGACTAAAGAGATTGTTGTTGAGAATCAAAAAGTTGCAGAAAAAATCACACTGCAGAAGATTCATTTTGTTTTGTATGGCTTCCTAAAGCGGATTCTTGATATTGTCCTAAGTCTCATCGCTCTCGTATTTATTATCCCAATTTGCTTAATTATCAAAGCAATCACCTTGCATTATGAAGATTATGACTCTATTTTTTATACCCAGGAGCGTATTGGTAAGAATGGTAAAAAGTTTAAAATTATTAAATTTCGCAGTATGGTAGTCAATGCGGATGAAGAACTTGCCAAGATGTTAGAAAAAGAAGAACATAAAAATAAATGGGATGAAGATCAAAAGATTGACAATGATCCAAGAATTACTAAGGTTGGCAAGGTTCTGAGGCGCACCTCACTTGATGAACTCCCACAATTCATCAATGTCCTAAAAGGTGATATGTCGATTATCGGTCCAAGGCCGCTCGTTCCCGGCGAACTAGGAAAACATCATGGTAATCATGAAATTTATGAAAGCGTGAAGCCTGGCATTACTGGCTGGTGGGGCTGCCATGGTCGATCATGTACGACCTATAAGGCACGTCTCGAACTAGAATATTATTATGTCGAGCATTTTGGGTTGATCACCGATATTAAGTGTTTCTTCCTCACGATTTTTTCCGTAATCTGTAAAAAAGGAGCAAAATAACTACACTAAATAACGATAGTTATTAATAGATTAGTATGAGGCAAGAATGCATATTTAAGATAGTAAGGAAAAGAATAAAATATGAGTATTAAATATAGCGTACTAATGTCAGTCTATAAAAAAGAAAATCCAGGTTTTCTTAAGGAAAGCATACAGAGTATGCTCAACCAGACAAAAAAACCGAATGAATTTATTTTAATTGAGGATGGGCCATTAACAAAAGAATTATACGACGTCATAGATTTTTTTTGTACAGAAAAGCCAAAACTTTTTAATATTATTAAACTTGAAAAGAATGTTGGATTAGGACCAGCATTAGCTGTTGGTGTTGAAAAAGCAAGATATGACTATATTGCAAGGATGGACTCCGATGATATCTCAGAAAAAACAAGAATAGAAAAAGAAATAAATGAATTCATAAAAGATAAATCACTAGTGATTGTTGGTACGAATGTGGACGAATTTGAAGGATCGATCAGTAATGTTGTTTCGCGTGTCGTATTGCCACAGAATCACCAGGATATTGTCCTATATAATAAAAAAAGATCACCCTTCAGGCATCCATGTATTCTTTTTAAGAAAAAAGAAATAATGTCTGTAGGAAATTATCGTAAGTATGATTTTTTTGAAGATTACGATCTTTACAATAGAATAATTTCAAAAGGTTATAAGTGTAAAAATATACAAGAGTCATTAGTTTATGTGCGTACGAGTTCTGATTTTTATAAACGTCGTTCTGGGATTAGCTATGTTATAATAATGAGCAGATTTAGATGGGGGCAATATAAGATGGGGATTACAAATCTTTTTGAATTTCTTATATACACTACATCTCATGCTTTAGTCTGTTTAATGCCTAATACTTTGAGAAAAATAATCTACAAAAAAATTTTGAGAAAAAATCATTATGAAAAATAATTTTAGAGAGATAATTATTAATTTATCAAAAATTATATTTCACGACGAGGCGCTACGAAAAAAATGCATTGTTGCTATATATAATCTTAAAACATTATTTTACAGAAAGAACAAAAGTTATGATATTTTTAATTATAGTGAGAATATAAAAAATAAAAAGTTTTTTTGTCATGAATCGTATATGGGTAACTTTTTTTATGGCACAGCACGTAGTTTAAGAATGTACTCAAATTATAAAAAACCCATTAAAGCCTGCATAGAGCATGGCATATATTTTGGTGATTTTATTAATAAAGACGAAGTCTTAAAAAGTGGTTATTCTACAGTAATAACATTTGGAGATAGTAGGAAAGACGTAATATTAAGATATAAAAACGACAAAAATGTTATCTGTATTGGACCATACATACACTACGTAGATTCAATCTTAGATAATACTGAAATAGAAAACATTAGAAGAAAAAACGGTAAAACATTACTTGTGTTTCCATCTCATTCTATTGGCGGCGTTAATACAAAATATAACATTGACGTACTTATTGAGCAGATTAAAGATTTAAAAAAGAAACACAACTTTAAGACGGTATTAGTTTGTTTATATTATAAAGATATTGAAAAAGGGGTTGACAGAGCTTATATTGATAAAGGTTTTCAAGTTGTTTCTGCTGGAAGAAGGGAGGATCAAGACTTTCTTAGACGTCTAAAAAGTTTTATCCTCATATCTGATTATGCGTTATCGAATAGTATAGGGACGCATATAGGTTATACCATTTTGCTGAATGTACCACATATTATTCTTAGGCAAGACATAGAATACATTCCAACTGATGTCGGGAGTAAAAAACATATTGAAAATATTTGCGATAATTTGGCGGTTATGCAAAAAAAAGAAATCTACGAGACATTTAGAGAATATACGCCGAAGATTACAGAAAATCAAAGAAAGATATGCGATAAATATTGGGGATTTAGCTATATGATGAGTAAAGAGGAGCTTAGAGATACTCTCACTAATATAAGCAAATAATAATATGAAAATAAATGATAAAGTATACCACATGATTATTCCAGTATATATAATTCTGTCATTTTTCTTATTGCCAGTAAATTTTTCCAAATATATTAATGTGTTTTTCTTATTGATATTTAGTTTTTCATTTATTTTTAAGTTCTTACGGAATGGGAAAATATCTTTCTATGCTTATAATATAATTATTATTCTGGCCACATGCGGCATATCTCTCATAAGTACTATATTTAGTAATTTTGGCTTCTTTGATCTAGTAATAACGACTTTGAATGTACTTATTATATATGCAGTTTCAAAGAAGGAAGAATCTATAAAAAATAATGCTTCTTCATACCATATTTTTTATAAGGCAAGTACTCTATTTTTGACGGTATATCTTCTGTTTTGTTTTTTATACATTAAAAACCTTAACAACATTGATAACTCTTTTCATCTTTATAGTACATGGGATAAAAATTATTCAGCTGTAATAATTTTCTTTTATATGTGTTTAAGTATGAGATTGAATAAAAAATATGGATTTATCCTAAGTATTATTTATACAATTTTATTAAATTCAAGAATGCTACAATTATGCTCAGTCATCTCAATATTGATATACGTAGCAAATAGTAAAAAGCGTATATCGAAAAAACATTTTAGCGGAATTAATTTTAAGAAACCATCGACAATAATTCTTATCTCCTCCAGTCTGACAATTGCACTTAGTTATTACCTCACTTTCATGGTCAGTCCTCGTCTAATCTCATCATATCAGGAATCCATTTACGATAAGTCAAATGCGATTAGGGTTAGGGCAAATGTTTATGCGGTCGAAGAGCTAACTAAGCATCCAAGATATCTTCTATATGGATATGATGGTAGCATAAAAAAACAATTGTCGGTTGAAGATGAAAAAACTGCAGTTATTTATAGAGGGTATCGATTAGTTCAACCTCATAATTTTATATTGAATTTTGTTCTAAGATATGGCTTGATTTATACTTTAATATACCTAATATTAATTGATAAAATACTGTTACGCTATAATAGTAGAAATAATAATTTTATCTTATATCCATATATAATTATGAATATGATTATGCACTCTCTTATGTCTACAGGCTTGTTGGTTTTCTTTGTGTATATATTGGCAAGTAAGACAGAGGAGGATCATGAATAATAAAGTTATTAAAGCTGGCACCTGGTATACGGTTTCAAATTTCCTCATTAAGGGCATTAGTTTTATTACTCTTCCGATATTTGCAAGACTCTTAACTAAGGATGAGTTGGGACAGTTCTCAAATATTACTGCATGGTTTAACATATTAGCTATCATCACTACATTCGAGCTTTATTCGTCAGTTTCTATCGCACGTTTTGATTTTAAGAATGAACTGAAAAAATATATCTCTTCAAATCTAGTTCTGGGTACAGCTATAACATCAGTTTTTTATATATTCTGCCTAATCTTCCATACTATAGTTGAACAAATTCTAATGATAGATTTTTTTACTCTCAATATTATGTTTATCTATCTTCTAGTATATCCTTCAATCCAAATGCTACAGATTGAAAAACAAATCACCCATAAATATAAAACAGTTGTTACTATCTCTTTCCTAAGCTCTTTTCTTTCAACGATTACTTCAATTATCCTAATTTTAATTTTTAAAAATCGCCTTTATGGAAGAATAGTCGGTCACTTTATTCCATTGATTCTTATTTCTCTATTAGTATATGTATGGATAATCAAGGACGGCGTAAAGATTACGAAGAGATATTCAAAATATGCCATCAAAGTTTCCCTTCCATTGATTGTTCATCTATTAGCTGGATATCTATTAAGTTCCTCGGATAAAATTATGATTACTAAAATGGTTTCCTCAGAGGCTAATGCTCTTTATAGTGTTGCATATAATGTTTCATTGCTCGTGAGTCTATTATGGACCTCACTAAACAATGCATGGTCGCCGTGGGCATATAAACAAATGGATGAAAAACGATACGATAAGTTAAAAAAATATTCAAAGCCATACTTTCTGGGGTTTTTGGTAGTAGTTTATGTTGCAATGCTTATTACTCCAGAACTACTACTTTTTATGGGTGGAAGGGGTTATATGGAAGCAAAATATGTAATGCCTCCAGTGATGGTCGGATACGTCTTCCAGTTTGTCTATTCATTATATGTGAATATTGAATTTTACCATAAGAAACAAAAGAATATTGCTATTGGTACAACATTGGCGTGTATTATCAATATCATATTAAACTATATATTCATTCCCAAATATGGCTATATTGCAGCTGCATATACAACGCTAGTCGGCTACATTGTTCTTTATATAGTTCATTATAGATTTGTAAGAAAACTTGGCGTTACTGGATGGTATGATAATAAGTTCTTTCTAAAACTATTATTTATATCTCTGATCTATATGTTTATGTGTAATTATCTATATACTCTTTCAATTGTGAGATATTTCGTTATCGGGGTGTGCGTTTTTAGTCTCTTAGTCCTTGTTATATTCAGGAGAAAAATCCTAGACACAAGGATTGGTAGGAGAGTAGAGCTGTTAATTAAATTAATAAAATCAGGAAAGGAAAAATAATGAGGATTTTAGCAGTAATTCCTGCACGTGCAGGTTCAAAAGGGATTCCTAATAAAAATATTCGCATCCTTAATAATAAGCCATTAATCTCTTATTCTATTGAGAATGCAAAAAAATCAGAATTCATCACGGATATTATAGTTACGACCGATAGTGATATCGTACGTGTTATTGCCACTCAATTAGGTGTTAATACGATAGAGAGAAAGCCAGAACTTTGTGGTGATGACATAACGTTGGATTCAGTGATTTATGATGCAATCCCTAAGAATGTAAAATGGGATTACATCGTAACAATGCAACCAACTTCGCCAACACTGAAGGTCGAAACGCTAGATAACGCAATTAATTATGCTATCAAAAATAATCTAGATACTGTAATTTCTGCGATCAATAAGCCACACCTGTCGTGGCGCGATGAGAACGGTGAGAAGAAGCCAAACTATAAAGAAAGATTAAATCGACAATATCTTCCGGCCAACTATATGGAAACCGGTGCATTTGTTATTTCAAAATACAATATTGTTACGGAAAAAACTAGGATCGGTCAAAAGGTTGATATCTTTGAGGTTTCAGAAAATGAATCAATCGATATTGATACCTTTTCAGACATGATTGTCGTTTCTAAAATCCTTGAAGATAAGAAGATTGCTATATATGTCAATGGTAATAATAAACGTGGTGTCGGCCATATTTATCGTGCATTAGAAATCGCTGATGAGTTTAATTGTAAGCCAGATATCTATTTTGATAAAAATCAAACCAATTCTAGGATCTTTGGAAAAACTACTCATAATCTTATCCCAGTCAATGGTATAGCTGATCTGTTCCAGAGATGTAAAGAGAAAAAATATACTTTATTCATTAACGATATTCTAACAACTTCAATTGATTACATGATTGGACTTAGGAGCGTTCTTCCAGAAAACGCTAAGATTGTTAATTTTGAAGATGATGGAGAAGGGGCTTCTGCTGCAGATCTGGTATTCAATGCACTTTACCAAAAAGATACGTCTGCAAATGTTAGGGCCGGTGAAAAATATTACATTCCTGGCAAAGTATTCCTGTCATTTAGTCCTATTAATATTAAACCCACTGTAGAAAATGTATTCGTCGCGTTTGGTGGGGCAGATCCGCAGAATTATACCGACAGAGTACTGGATATTGTTAGCAAAGAAAAATATAAAGATATTAACTTTACAGTTGTCTTAGGGCGCGCCAAGCATAATATCGAAAAACTTCTAGAATTTAATAAGATGCCTAACATTACTGTATTGCATGATATTCAAAATATGCCAGTGCTAATGTCTCAGTGTGATATAGCAATTACCTCCAGGGGGCGCACTGGCTATGAGCTTTCGATGCTAGGGATCCCTTCAATTGCAATGGCACAAAATGAGCGAGAAGAGAAGCATGGATTTGTGTGTGACGAGAATGGTTTTAATTATATTGGACTTAATCCAAGTAATGAGGTAATAGAAGCAAACCTCGATATGTATATCAAGATGGACCAAAAAGGTCGACAAGCATATCAGAACACATTATTGACACATGACCTAAAAAATGGTAGAAAAAGAGTAATGAGTTTAATTAATAATCTATAATTGGAGAGAGAAAAAATGAAGAAGACTAATAAATTATATTTAATTGCAGAGATGGGAGTCAATTTTTATGACACAGCAAAACAATTAAATATCACACCACTTGAAGCAGCTAAACTCTATATTGATAAAGCTGCAGAAGCTGGCATAGATTGTGCTAAGTTTCAGTCATACAAAGCGAATACTATTGTTTCAAAAAACTCACCAGCCTACTGGGACACCACGAAAGAGGCAACTAAAACCCAGTATGAGCTATTCCAAAAGTTTGACAGCTTTGGTGAATCAGAATATAAAGAATTGTGTGATTATACACATAGTAAGGGTATGGATTTCACCTCAACACCTTTTGACTATGCTTCCGCTGATTATCTTTATGATATGGTAGATTTCTATAAGATTTCTTCATCTGATTTATCAAATATTCCTTTTATCAAACATATCGCAGCAAAAGGTAAGCCGATGGTTGTCTCTGTCGGTGCAGCCTACTTGTCAGAGGTTGACGAAGCTATTCGTGCCATGAAAGAAGTTGGCAATAATAATATTTGCATCCTCCACTGTGTATTATCATATCCAACCGATCCAAAGAATGCCAATCTCAAGATTATAAAAACTCTTAAAGAAGTATTCCCAGATGTTAAAGTTGGTTTTAGTGACCATGTTGCTCCAGATCCAACTATGATGACTCTAGCAACTGCATATCTTCTCGGTTCTGAAGTAATTGAAAAACACTTCACTTTGGACAAGACTCTTACTGGCAATGACCACTATCATTCTGGTGATCCTGAAGACTTTAAGAAGGCAAGGGCTAATTTTGAGATGATCGATAAGGTGCTCGGTCAACCTGAAAAGACTGTGTTAGAGTGCGAAATTGTCCCTCGTCGTGAAGCGCGTAGATCTCTTGTCTTAACTAGAAGTATGAAAGCTGGAGAGAAAATCACGGAAAATAATATTATGCCAAAGCGTCCAGGTACCGGAATTTCACCAAAATACACTGATATTGTACTTGGTAGGGAAGTAAAACGGGATCTAGAAGAGGATACAATCCTCACATGGGATATGGTGTAATTGTAATAAAAATGTAAGATAAATTAAAAAAACCTCCGGTCGAAACAATTAGATTAGGAGGTTTTTTGAATTAGAACACACGGGTTTTATTTTACTAGATATGTTTTATGATAAAATATCACCACAAAACCACGAAAGGAAAACATCATGAACAAACAAAAAATCAACACTATTGTCGGATCAATCGGGGCGTTTATTGGAGTTTTTGTCTTTATAACCTACATCCCACAAATCATCGCTAATCTCAGCGGCAATAAAGCCCAGCCATGGCAACCACTCACCGCCTCAATCTCATGCCTCATCTGGGTTATCTATGGCTGGACCAAGGAGCCAAAAAAGGACTACATTCTCATCATCCCAAACCTTGCCGGTGTCGTGCTCGGATTCCTTGCATTTGTAACTGCACTGTAGTTATCCCAGATATTAATATACGGCTAGGTTAGGGAATAATGTTTCATAATTCGTGGGCGTCACATAATCGTTCTGGGCATTAATTCCATGCAGTGGGCTCCTAAAAGAAATAAGTTCCCCCATGAATTCTAAATTCAGCCGCCGCCCCACTTAATCAAATCTCCAATTTGTATTAACGTTAATTTGACAAAAGTTTGCTACTCTAATATCTCAAGTGCAACACCTTGAGATGTTAATTTAGGGGTGGCCTTGCCGCCATAATTTTTTTATGGTATACCAATAAGAATAGTAGACGAATTATAAATAAACAGTATGGCGGATAATGTAATAAATTTGGACAGTAATGTTAAGGTAGATTTTTCTTCAAATATTTATAGAGTATTTTCTGGTAGAATCATTACTCAGTATGCTAAGGATAGCAATGAAAGTAAAATAATACGAGAGTTATCTAATCGAGTACGGAGCATATTTAATGTTAGATTTCCAGGTCGGCATAATATCATAAACGAATTATTTGACTTTTTACGTGTTTGCGTAAGTCTTAGTGATTTTACAATTGTTAGATTCGATTTTAAAAAATTTTTCTATAGTGTTTCAACCGCATTTGTATATAATGAGTATATAAAAAATAGTAGTTTAAAAAGGTGGGAAAAAGATATTATATCTGATTTATGCTTAGAAGTAAAAAAATGTATTCCAGGAATATCGATATTTAATTATTTTATAGAGATAGTATCCAGAGAATTTGATCATGAAATACATTCAACTCTAGGTAAAGAAGGCCTAATTTTCTATCGTAGATACGTAGACGATGGAATACTTATTTTTAATTGCTCTATTTTAGAAACACAAATTGAAGATAAGTTAAAAAATATAATTGAAAAAATCTTTCATAATAAAGAAACATTAAATAAAGTAAGAATCCAAAAAGAAAAATTTGTAGTTATTAATAGGAGGGACCTTATTAAAGAAGATAAAAGATTTGATTTCTTAGGGTATGAATTCTTTTTTTCAAAAAACGCAAAGAATATCAATGAACTTTCTATAAAAATAGGGATCTCTGAGAAAAAAAGAAAAAAATATCAGAATAAGGTTAACGAGTTTATCTCGGAAATTTATTCTATAGACCATAATATAACTAGTACAAGGTTAAGGTATGCAATTAAAGCTCATTGTTCAAGAGTGGTGTATTTTGTTATTTCCCCTACAAAAGGTCATAAAATGTGGGTTTCAAAAGGTATTATTGCAAATTACAATAAGCTATCAGATTATTATGGCTACATACATTATGACACAAAAAAATTTTTATCGGAAATATATTATAATGCATTCAAGAAAATTGGAGTTAGACCACCACATTATCTGAAAGAGGATAGATATTCTTTATATCAAGGATTTATTAAGAATCGGGCATTAATTTTTCATGAAATGATAGGCGTTAACAAAAAATGTCTATGTAAATACTTAAGACAAATAGGTGAAGTTGTTAATGAAAAAAGAGATTTCGACTACTTACTTAAGGATTATTTAATTAATATAAAAATAGGTTACTAATTAAATACACTCCATTAGTGGAGTGTATTTAATGGGGAATTAGCTAAAATTTCCCTTAGTATTCCGTCAAGACGAAATACCGATGATGTGTGTAGTATAAACTACCGGAAAATATGATTTTTCCTTATATGTATTATACAATATTAATCATGAAAGAATACAATATAAAGAGGGATGATCTAGATTACATACTTACCGATACTCTACCTGTCGAATTATCTGAGCTTTATACAAATATATATTTTTACGAGTTTTTACATAGTCGTAAAACTGAAATTGATGAGATTTCTGATGAGTTCAAAAAACTTGTCTTTAGCTTTTCTACTAAGAATCCTTTTATGAAAAATAGTTCGGATAATCATGGAATACCAACAATACCACTCACCTTCAATATCCTTAAATCTGATCAAGAAAATAAAAGAAAAATGAGTGTCCCTCAGCCTCTTTCGGCGCTCGAAATATATTTTTTTATACGGCATTATCAGACAGATATATTATTATCACTTAAAAAATCGAGATATTCTATTCGTTATCACACAAGAAATAATTCGTTAAACTATAAAACTAGACACCGTAAACCACTATTGATTGATTATCAATATAGCTGTAGTAAGAAAAATAAAAAATTTTTAGAGCAGAGCGGATCATTTTTTAATATAGGTCCAGTCAGTAGGATTAATCATTTAACGAGTTGTGAAGAATGGGTTCTCCATAATCTAAAATATAAGTTTTATTGCAAATTAGATTATAAAAGATGTTTTGATTCTATCTACACTCACTCATTTAAATGGCTCGTCACTAATAATATAGCCGACTCAAAGAATTTCAATAATTCAAGTCTATTTGCAGCTATAGATAGGATTTTACAAAACATCAATGGATATTCATCGAACGGGATTATAGTAGGCCCTGAGTTTTCAAGATTAATCGCTGAAATATTATTACAAGAAATCGATAATGAAGTATTTTATGACTTGCTGAATAATGATATAAAACTAAACGAAGATTATGTATTATTGCGATATGTGGATGATATGTTTTTATTTACAAATAGTGAAGATACTCAAAATAAGATTATTGAAGTAATAGATGTAAAATCTAAAAAATACTTATTAGAGCTAAACGAACATAAAATAGAGAAGTCACAAACTCCGTATTTGGGAAATACATGGGTATTTGACATGCAAAGATTTGCTAATATCTGCGACCAGTTTTTGTTCAACGGAAATCAAACATTTTCATCTGGTGATGATATATATCAATTGAATTTAAATCAAAAAAATATTGAATCAATTAGAGAAGCATTTATGTATATAATTTCTAAAAATCGTGATTTTATTTCTCCAATAACTAGTTATGCTATGAGTGTACTTTTAAACAATATGTCAAGAAAAAAGAGAGAACATACTTTTTTCAGGAGGGGATCATCTGATAAAACGGTATGTAAATTTTTAGACTTAGTATTTTTTATATATTCACACTGTATTAATTTTTATAATACACAGAAATTGGTTTCAATAATGTATTATTGTCACAATGAAATAAGCCTTATCGGGTCAAAATACCTACAAGATATTATTAACAAATATGATTTTTCAATTAGCAATAGTAGCGAAATGGTTAACCTTTTTGTCGCTCTACGTGGATTTAATGTTAGTTTTAGGACAAAAATTGAAGAAGAAATTTTAGAAAATATTTTAGAATCTGACGATCCAATCCTATTGGCAACATTTTTATATTATTCGCAATATAATGATCGATATTTAGATGAGATCTCTTCAGTAGTGAATAGTATTTTGAATAAGAAGCTTAATTACCTTAATAATAAAAATGAGATCTTATTATTAAGGGAATTTTGGTATGTTATTATTTTCAATAAATGTCCTTACGTCTCCGAAGAAAATAAGAAACTAATCGAAGATATTCTTAAAATAATTTTGGAAAAGAATAGCAAAAATAGAAATATCAAATTATTTATAGACTTTATGCTTGATAAAAACCAAAGATATTGTTTCTTTTCATGGCGTAAGAAAGGAATCAAGTTTATGCAGGAAATAACATATAGAACAAGTAGTATGACTGTTTTTAAGAGAAAAGGACTGCCTTTATTAACCTCCATTTAGTATATAAATCCATTTTAATAATAAAATAGTCAAAAGACTAAAAAGAAAATCATTTCTATACTTGCCCTACTAAACTCTATTAAAATACTGAAATTTCCTTTTTGTAATGATATGACTTATGAATAAAAAATCAATATCTTCATCGGATCCGTCAATACTTTTATTGGAGTTTTTACCTAATCTATATTCCTTAAAACCTCGCAAATCTCAGTAACAATGAAAATTAGTCATAATAGTGATTACTCTTGATGTAATTCCATTTGACATTCATACTTGGTAGTGATAATATATAAACATTAAAACCTCCCCCCGATATTGTTTCGGGACTAGGAGGTTTTATTTTTTACTAAAACATGATAGATTTATACCAGAGCCGGGACTAGATTCCGGCATCTCCATTTTAAGATTCTAAGAACCTCCTCCCTCTTGACATATCCAAGCAACTGGTATATATAATACCCATAATCCCTTAAGTAAGGATTATGCTACTATCGAAGTTTATTAGGTCTCTATAATAATATAGATTTCTAATAATCTATGTAAAGCTCTAAGGTATTTCCTCGTGAAATACCTTATCTTATTTCTAGCTATCCTTGACAAAACACTTCATTCCTCCATTCCGCTTCTGCATGACAAAACAAGAAGTTGTGATATAACATAAATATGAACTACTCTTTAGGACTGGATATCGGCACCACATCCTGTGGTTGGTCCGTTATTAACTTAGACAAAAAACGTATTGAAGATCTCGGAGTCCGTATCTTTGAGGGCGCAGAAAACCCTAAAAATGGCCAATCTCTTGCCACTCCACGTCGTGAAAAACGCGGCATGCGAAAACGTCTTCATAGGCGCCGCATTCGTCTCAACTTTCTCAAACAATTCTTTATTCAGCAAAAAATTCTAAGTAGTCAGCAAATCGAATCTCTCCTCGCGCCACACAAGAACCAAATTGATCCATATACCGTTCGTGAAAAAGCTCTCTCAGAAAAGCTCACTCCTGAAGAATTATTTATTGCACTGTATCATATTACTAAGCGCCGCGGCTATAAATCTAATAGTCGCGCAGAATCAAGCGGTGATGCCGATGAAAATAAGAAAACGCTTAGCGCAATAACCACCAATCAGGCATTTCTAAAAGAATACCAGACCGTTGGCGAAGCCCTTAACCACGCTGAAAAATTTAAGTCCCATAAGCGAAATAAGCCAAACGATTATAGTAATTCCTTCGCTAGGGCAGACTTTGAGGATGAAATTAAGAAAATCCTCAATAAACAGTCTGAGTTCTATCCAGTTCTTAACGAAGAAAAAATTCAGGAATTATTATATAGTGAAAATTTCGGCGTCTTATTTCAACGCCGTTTTATGACCCCAGAATTAATTGAAAAAATGCGCGGCAAGTGTCAATTTGAAAAGGATAAACCACGCGCCCAAAGAGCCTCATATTCTTTCGAGCTTTTCCGTCTTGCTTCTGATCTAGTCCACCTTACCTATAATATGGGCAATAAACTAACCATCGACGAAATTGCAGCCTGTATTGAAAAAGCTAAAGAACTTTCTGTTTTAAAATATTCTCATATTCAAAAAATCCTAGCCGAGGACGTGGAGGACGAGATTAATTTTGACTATATTCGTGGTCTGAAAAGAAAAGATCTCATTAAGGATGAGGCTGAAGCGAAAAAGAAAGCACTTGAACAAAAATTCGGAGAACTAAAATTCTACCATGCCATAAAAAAGGCTCTCAAAGATCAGCCCGCAGAATGGAAAGATATCGAATCAAATATTGAATTATTTGATAATATCGGCTTTGTTCTTACCGCTAATAAGGAAGATGACTCAGTTAGGGAAGAGTTGAAGAAGTTGGGTCTAAAACCTTCGGTTATCAACGGGATCTCTAATATTAAGCAATCTTTCGCAGGTTTTGGCCACCTTTCACTCAAAGCTCTTCGTAAAATTACTCCATTTATATTACAGGGGGAAACTTATGATAAAGCCGTTGTTGATGCTGGCTATATATTTACTGCCAAGATTTCTGGCAACTCGAATCGTCTACCGGCTCTCTCAAAGGAAGAAAATAATCAAATCACTAATCCAGTCGTAAAACGTGCAATTTCGCAAAGTATTAAAGTGGTAAATGCAATTATTCTAAAATATGGCGCCCCCACCAGGATTCATATTGAGTGTGCTTCAGAGCTTGCTAAAAGTTATGATAAACGCAATGAAATTATCAAGACTCAGGATGAGAATCGTGAAAATAACGAAAAAATTATTGCACGTCTTAAAGAAGAGTTCCATGTATTATCTCCAACTGCTACGCAGATTACAAAATTCAAACTCTACGAACAACAGGACGGTAAATGTCTCTATTCTGGATCCCCAATCGATCTTAATCGACTCTTTTCTGACGAACATTATTGTGAAATTGATCATATTATTCCAATATCACGCTGTGGCAATGATGGTATGATTAATAAAGTTCTTGTTTTAAACCAAGAAAATCAAGAAAAACGCAATCAGACTCCATTTGAGGCTTGGGGAAGTGATGAGAAACGTTGGCAAAGCTTTGTTGCACGCGTTGAGTCAAATCCTAAAATCTTTGCAAAAAAGCGTGCGAGACTTCTTGCTAAAACTCCACCAAAAGAGGACTGGAATGTGCGTGCTTTAAATGACACCAGGTATATCACAAGATTCCTCGCAAACTATTTTAAGCAGAATCTTAAATTTGCAGACCATACAGATGGTAAAAAAGTGGTCTATACCCCAACTGGCAATATCACTTCCTACCTCCGTCATGTCTGGCACATCGGCAAGAAGGACCGCTCAAAGAATCTTCATCACGCTGTTGATGCAGTAATTACAGCCTTAGTTACCGATGAGGTAGTTAGGCAATGTGCTTTGATGAATAAAATGATTGAATTGGGTGCCAAATATAAAACCAAGGGTATCAATCTTGCGGATTATCAAAATGGTATGCTTGCTGCTACTGACCCGGTTACTGGCGAAGTTGTTGATCTCGCGAAATATGAAGAAGTCCGCGAATCTGTCCTTCCTTGGCCAAATTTTGATCACGAAGTTCGTTTTCGCACTACTCCACTCGCTTGTTTTATAACTGAGGATAAAGAAGATAAGAAGAAATCTGAGTCGGGTCAGTTATCGGAAGAAGCAAAAACTCATCTTCAAAATGCTTCAGTCAATACCCTAGCTGAATGGCGTGATCAGTTTAGAGAAATCTATAAAGACCAAGATGAGGAGTTTAGGAGTTCTATTCACCCAATTTTTGTTTCTCGCATGCCAAAGCGCAAAGGCACAGGCAGCCTACATGATGATACAATCCGCTCACCAAAAGGGATTTTAATTGATGAAAAAACTGGTATTGTTTCGGCTAATCCAAATCGTAGTTCATTCATTCGCAAGAGGTTGCAAGATGTTAAAATCGCAGATTTGGAAAAATCTATCCTAAAACAAAGCGATAAGTTGTTATATCAGCAGTTGGAAAATCTTCTCGAAGCTAATGGTGATGATCCTAAAAAAGCCTTCAAGGAACCTGTCTATAAAAATAATGTTAAGTTCGATAAGAACGGGCATCCACTTTCTCCAGTTACAACAATCAAGATCAATGATGATAAAAGTGTAAAATCCGGTATTTCACTTAACCATGGCACTCAATTTGTAAATAATGGCTCTATGGTAAGATTAGATGTCTATCAGAAGGACATAAAGGGGGAAAAGAAACTATTTTATGTACCAATCTATACGCATCAAGTCCGTAAGGGATCAAATCGTATCCTTCCAACCACCTGCGGCTATAATTTTGCCGACAATACTTTTACTAAACTCTGCTCAGTTTATCCTAATGATTATCTAATCATGAAAAAAGGCGATGAAATATTACAAGGATACTATATTAAATACAATGTTAATAATTCAGCTATATCATATACGTCAAATATAAAAGAGGGTCGATCTGATTTTGTTAATGCGACAGGTCGTGCGCTTTCTGAGCTCTATCGCCTAGATATCTCAGTTCTCGGCGACAATTATCCTTGGGAAAGAATGTACTAAAATATCATGGCTTGGCGTACGGTTTATCTAGAGCAACAAACAAAACTTTGGTTAAGCCGGAACAATCTGTGTTTTTCTCATGACGAAGCAGAGTTGTCTGTTCCGATTGAAGATATTGATACCTTAGTAATTGACAATCACGGCACAAAAATCACCACAAATCTCATCGATAGTCTCGCCAACCAAGATGTAGCTATTATAATATGCGATTCTTCACATCTACCAAGTACCGTAATTTTGCCCTACGCGAAACATTCACGTCAGGCCAAGATTTCTAGTGATCAGCTAAAAATGCGCCAGCCAATCAGAAAGCAGCTCTGGCAGAAGAACATTATTCAGAAAATTCTTAATCAGGCAGAGGTCTTAAAGAGATTCAATTTAGAATATTTGGAACTAAACAAGCTATCTGGACTTGTTAAATCTGGTGACACTTCAAACTGCGAGGCAGTTGCCGCAAGAATTTATTTTAATCAACTACTCAGTGATTCGACTAGGCGTCAGCCAACCTGGTATAATTCTGCTCTTGATTATGGATATAGTATAGTGCGAAGTTGTATCGCTAGGAGTGTAGCTTCGCATGGACTTATCGCCTCGCTAGGAATCTTTCATCACAATGAACTAAATAATTTCAATCTAGTGGATGATCTTATCGAATGTTATCGTCCATTTGTTGATCTCTATGTTTTGAAGACAGTCCGCTTGCGGCATATTGGAGAAGAAGCTGATGAGAATCTAACAAAAGATGATCGAGTCCTACTGACACAAGTTGTCAATGAAAATGTCAGAATTCGCAATTTATCTTATTCCATAAAACACAGTGTTGATATTACGGTTGAAAGTTTTATTGCTGCATTTCAGAATGAAGATTTTAGTCTGTTTGAACTTCCGGAATTTTGCTGATTAATAATTTTTGGGTGGGAGAAAGAAAATATGAGTAGTTATAATTTTATGCGAGCTCTAGTCTTATTTGATCTACCAACTGATACCAAACTTAATCGAGGAAACGCTACGCGGTTCCGAAACTATCTATTAAACGACGGATTCACGATGTTGCAATACAGTATTTATAGCCGACTCTGTCCAGATCGCGATAATGCAAATACTCACCTTGAGCGAGTGAAAAAGCATGCCCCACATGAAGGGTCTATTCGTATGCTGATGCTGACTGAGAACCAGTTCACTAATATGGAAGTGATTTGTGGTAATAAAACTGAACAAGAAAAATATATCGGCGAGGAGCAGATGCTGCTATTTTGAATTAGAGAATAAGTATAAGTATAATAAAAAACTATTCTTAAAAAATAGTCTCCTGAGAAAAGAGACAGAAAACCAAAATGCTTACCCAACAAAAAATCTTCCATTAACAGGGAAGATTTTCTGTAAGTAAATTTGTAGTATTATACTACTATCGAAATTGTTAGGGGACTATAACAATATTGAACTCACTCAATTAACTAATACTATTATACTACTATCGAAATTGTTAGGGGACTATAACCTATGGTTAGTTGTCCTAGTATGACGATTAATTATACTACTATCGAAATTGTTAGGGGACTATAACTCTTGTGATTCAAGATAGATATTAATGTACATTATACTACTATCGAAATTGTTAGGGGACTATAACCTAGTATATACTAGACAATAAGCATAACAAATTATACTACTATCGAAATTGTTAGGGGACTATAACTTAGAATCTTGCATTTTCCAATCGAGAGCAATTATACTACTATCGAAATTGTTAGGGGACTATAACTCGCATAGTGATGCTTCTTTCGCGCTCTTCATTATACTACTATCGAAATTGTTAGGGGACTATAACTGCGTTGGTTCGTGCCATTTAATTATTCCTATTATACTACTATCGAAATTGTTAGGGGACTATAACCCCGTGCCATTTCGTTTAGTAGGCTTTGTGATTATACTACTATCGAAATTGTTAGGGGACTATAACCACTGTGGGGCTTTTCCCCTCTGATATTAAATTATACTACTATCGAAATTGTTAGGGGACTATAACTTTATTGTTGATAGAAACTCTTACGCCTGCATTATACTACTATCGAAATTGTTAGGGGACTATAACATTAGACACTCTCTTACTTGCCAGCCTATCATTATACTACTATCGAAATTGTTAGGGGACTATAACCAGTATATCCGTCCGCTAATCATAAACACTATTATACTACTATCGAAATTGTTAGGGGACTATAACCATCGTACCGAGGATACGATCTACTTGTTGATTATACTACTATCGAAATTGTTAGGGGACTATAACTGTCTTAAACACCACAAACCAAATGCTCCAATTATACTACTATCGAAATTGTTAGGGGACTATAACTGGTCTTATTGACGAATGCTTGAAGAGACAATTATACTACTATCGAAATTGTTAGGGGACTATAACTCTTAATCTTCTCCTGATAGGTCGAGAATAATTATACTACTATCGAAATTGTTAGGGGACTATAACCTCAAGAACTAGTAAGTCCTGTTCTGCCATATTATACTACTATCGAAATTGTTAGGGGACTATAACATCTATGGCACTCAGACGGTTGGAATCGAAATTATACTACTATCGAAATTATTAGGGGACTATAACTGGGCATTGGGGATGACTCTGATCGCTAGCATTATACTACTATTGAAATTATTAGGAGGTTATAACTACAGCAGAGAATCCAGAAAAGGGTCAGACACCCAATATATCGGGTGCCGCCACTAGCAACATATCACAAAATAACCAAAATATCAATAGTAACGTTAAGGCCCAGTTGACACTCATGTTTTCTAGTGATAATATATAGACATTAAAACCTCCCCCCGATATGTTTCGGGACTAGGAGGTTTTATTTTTTTACTAAAACATGATAGTATGTGTCCAAGCCCTGACGGAGTTTCTAGATAACTCCGTCAGTGTAGCCACGCTTCGCCGTGGTATTTTTATACCAAAAAATAATCCAGATTATCTATATATGTAAAAGTAATCTATGATATAATCAAAGCCATAAACACCCCCTCCATCTAAGAGGTAATTAGTCCTCTGAGGGGATGTTTTTTTGTCGAAAAATCATATTGCCTAGCTTCATCTTGACGCGTAATAAAGTCTATACTAGTATATTAATACTAGAGACCCCTCGACTCCGAGCTTCGGCTTGGATTTGGGGTCTCTTTTATTCCTTAATTTCCACCAATATTTGTAGCTTAAAATTATTACCTTGATACCATCACTTTTTCCAGAATATCTTATTAAAACTATTCAGCAGACTCACTAAGTTTCTTAAGTCCAGACTCTCCTCCCCCAAGTTTTCTACTAACTTTCTTCTCAATTTCCTTAATATGAACCTCTGGTGGAAGGTTCTCTGGCATCGTTCCGCCAATGTCTTTTATAGTCTGCCTCACTTTACCACCGATCATGAAATGTATTGAGTCCGCTTTTTGTTCGCCAATTGTTTTACCACTTGCTAGTTCATTCTGTAGCTTGTCATTGGTTTGAGTGATACGGAAGAGATTCGCTGCTAGTTCGGTTGTTCCAGCCCTATCTAGAATCTTATCTTTTCCAAGATTCTTTTTCAAAGCAAGCTCCTTAGCGTTCATACCGTAAAGCCCACGATATCCCGCATCATTAAATTTTCCAAAATTCCTTACGCCACTAGATTTTGCAGAGTCGAACAGCGTCTTATTATTGTCAATAACTTGCGTACGTACATGCAGTCTCTTCTCTTCATCAGACATCGACTGGAATTGTTCCTGCCTAAAAGTCTGAATATTAAAATACGCTTGTGCTTGTGCAATTTCTGGTTTGTCTGGATCGCCATTTTGAGCAATAAGATAGCAGGCATATTTAGATAGTTCAAAATCTTCTTGCTTCCTCTTCGCGTTGCTGCCAATAATGACCTTTTTCATGACTTTACGAAAATGGTCATTTATGTTATAGTATCCAGATATTTTGCTTATTTCAAAGGACTTTTTGGCTCTCCTAATGGTGTTCTGGAAATTTTCCCAACTTGAATACCCCAGAATCTTCTGTAGCTCCCTCGCACTCCAAAACTCACGACTCGTGTCATCGTGCCGAATGTCATCAAAAATACTAATCTCAGCTGACATTTAATTCCTCCACATTATTATTAATTAAGTTCTCTCGCTCTCTGCCAGTATTATACTTGGATTTTATAAATAAAATCAACTGAATTCATGGTGGATTTTTTAGTGTCTATAAATATAATAAAAAGATGTAGGAAAACCTACTTTTTTTGTCTGTATATTTTACTTAACTTAATCGGTAAATTTACGTCCGAAAATACCCTACAAGTGATTCTTAGAACCTCAGTGTCGGTGCTAAAATACGTTAAGGAGGTCATTCGCTAGGTTTTGTTCCTAGGACAAGAGGACCTCTTTTTATCGAAATGCCGCTAGTGTCATTCGAGAGTTTTGACCAATTTTCCCGCTTGGCGAAAATGGTCTTTTATGTTGTAATATGTTAACCGTACTTTTATTTTTTGATGCTAATACCAAAAAACTACTGCCTATCCTTAAAGAATTCTTTCCAATAGGGGTTTTCTTTGTCAAAAATCTCCTTTTCATGCTGATTTAAAGCCCATGGATAATCTCGAAAAAGCCAGTATGCTTTCTCTTTATCAAAGGAAAACACATGATCGCCAAAACCCGTAGCGTCATTGAGATCGCTATTAGAAACTCTTCCAGATTTGATATCGTCTTCTGAAATACCATAATAGACCGTCCCCCACCAAATCTGATCACTCTGATTTTCTTTGTTCCATTCTATATAAATATTTTTTTCCATGATATTATATTATACTACCGCCTCAAACTCAGCGCCCCGCACTTCACCGCGATTATTTGTTATATTGCCACCAGGAGTCTATCTAGCTCCTCTTTAAAATCGCTTTAAAGCCTCAAAAGATGTATAATTACTCTATGAAACAAGAAAAATCCGAAAGAAAATCCGAAAGAAAATCCACTCCCATCCGCGCTCTTTTTCAGCTGCTCGCTCTTCTCTCGACCTGCTCGGACCTCTACTTTTTATACCAAGCCCAACTCCTGCCAATCCGCCTCTTCGGTTTTCTCACCATCGGGATTCTTCTTATCCTCGCCCTCCTCATCACTCTCAGTAAACGCTATGTTTTTGTCGTCATTCTTTTAATTCTCGACACCATCATCAATCTCGCGCTCAGTTTTGTTTTCTATAAATACAACGACTATTTTTCACAATTCGGCACTCACGCCAATTACCATGAAAAATACAGCCTCGTCACCCTCGCCGATTCTGAACTTGCAAAAACTGGTTCTGGAGAAATCACATATCTCGGCTTGCTTGAAAGTGACCCATACCTTAAAACAGTAGAGCAATATCTGCAAAACGATCAATCCACTCGTCCTGGCCTCCTCGCACGCACTCTCTCCGTTTCCGACCTAGTGCATTATGAAAATCTTCTCACCTTAACCACTAGCCTAATTAATAAAGCCTCCGTGAATTCCGGCAATCTAAAAACCATGTTACTTGGCGAGTCTTATCTTGAATCCCTCAAAGAAAACAACCAGGAAATTTTTGCCAAACTCCATGTCTTGCAAGATATTGAACTTGCTGTCACACCAAAGACAGTTGAGGTCACCAAAAATGACTCGCTCGACTCTCCGTTCACGGTCTATATCAGCGGCATCGACAACCGCGACCACACTCTGCCGTTTGCTGCCCGCTCTGATGTTAATCTCATCATGGTCTTCAATCCCAAAAAACATAAAATCCTCATTTTGAATACCCCTCGCGACTTTTATGTTCCTCTCGCCATGAACGGCAAGCTCGACAAACTCACTCACGCCGGCCTCTATGGTGTCAATGAGTCGATTCATACTCTCGAAAACTTCTATGGCATCAAATTTAATTATTATGCCCGCATCAATTTTGACGCTACTTCTTCTGTAATTGATCAGCTTGGTGGCGTTGACGTCACGATTCCGTATGTCGTCAATACCTATCACGGTAGGCGCCATTATGAACCAGGCACGTACCACCTAAACGGCGATCAGGCTCTCGATTTCGCTAGGGAACGCGTCTCGATTAGTTGGGCTGGTGGTGACCGTGAGCGCGGACGTAATCAGGAAAAAATTCTTTCCGCAATGCTTCATAAATTACAAACCAGTCCAAATGACCTCAATCGCATCGATCAGATTTTTGCTTCCATCGCCAAGAATATCCAGACCAACTTCACTAGCGACGATCTCAAATATCTCGTCCAGCGGCAGCTTACCACGCTCGCCAGCTGGCAAACCGAACTAATCGATGTTGACGGCAAGGCTGACATCACTTCCACCTTCACCTATCCTGAACCAAAGCACTTTGTCTGGCACCCATACCAAGATTCTGTCGACCGCGCCAAGGTCAAGCTCCAGGAATATCTCCAAAACTAAATATCAAATTTAATAATATTGAAAACTAATTATAAAAATTAATCAAAAAATAATCTAAAATTAATCTAAAAATAATCTAAAAATCATTTAAAAATAATCGAAAAATCTTATCGCAAATATGACCTCCAAAAACACATCAAAAAGTCATTCAAAAACCGTAACCATTCTTTTGGCGCTCCTGATTTTTCAAATGCTTTTTATTTTTGCCATGTCGTCTTTCGGTCCAGATTCTTCAAATGCGCAAAGCAATTTCTTTGTTGATCTAATTTCCGGGCTCGTACCAAATCTTAAAACTAGCACATCGGCGTCAGCCTTTGATCTCAAAACCCTCATCTTCTTCGTCCGTAAAACCGCCCACTTTACCGAATACGCCATTTTAGGTCTCCTCTTCTACCTTAATCTAAAACATCACTCAAGTCAAAAGCAATCACTAAAGCTCTTCGCTCTAGCGATTCTATTTAGCGCCCTCTATGCTTGCACTGATGAATTTCATCAGCTTTTTGTTCCTGGCCGCACCGGACAGCCTTTTGATGTCTTAGTCGACACACTCGGCGCCACCTTTGGCTGTCTCATCGTTCTCGTCGTCCAAAAAATCAGAACCCGGCTAGCTCTTCGCCGTTCTAAACAAAAATCAAAAACCAGCTAGATCTTCACTATTCTTAATCAAAATCAGAACCCGGCTAGCTCTTTGCCATTCTTAATCATCTTGCGATAATGCTCTTCGCCAGCGTATTTCAAAATCTTCTTCTGTGCTTTCTCAAATTTCAAAAACAGGGAACCGTCCGCTCGGTGAATATCCGTGCCAAGATAGGAAATTAAGTGTCGCTTCAATAAGATCTTTAACGTCCTTTTTGCCTTGCCGCCATATTGTCCGACAATACTCCCAAAATTCCCCTGCAATTTTACTCCCAGCTTAACTAGATCCACCGCGGCGTCTGGATTTTTTTGCAAGAATAAATAGCGCTCTGGATGCGCCAAAATCGGCGTAATCCCACGTGCCTTTAGTTCAAAAATCATGTCGCGCAAAAACGGCACTTCTGCATAAAACGGCAGCTCAAACAGAATCTGATAACGAACGCCTTTCTTGCCTTCAAAATCGCCGCCGAGTGCAGACGATTTTTTTGCCACCAGGTGGTCAACCATTTTTGGATCGATATAGATTTCATTACCAGGCAGTAAAATAAACTTCACGCCGGCCCGATCAAGCTCCTTCTGTAGTTCCTCACGGAGCAACCTTTTCTTCTGATTATCAGCCGCCTGCTCACTATCGGCAATGAAATGTGACGTACAGAAACCACCGCGAAATCCTAGCGCAACTAGTTTCTTTGTCATCTCGACACTCTCTTGCATCGAGCGGCTGCCGTCGTCAATGCCAGGCAGGATATGTAAGTGTAAATCAATCATAATCTAATTATATCCCACCCGCATCAAACTAGTAGCTGTAGTATTTGTTGTAGTAGTCGCCGCGACGTTCATCTACGGTACGGTTCAAGACAACACCGGAGACCTTCACGTCAATCGCCTCAAGCGCCTTCTTTGAATTCTGCAAGTCTTCAATCGTAGTGATATTTGCAGAACAGACAACCACAGTGCGGTCTGTTTTCTTAGCCAGAATCAAAGAGTCTGAAAGTCCGTCAAGTGGCGTGCCGTCAAGGATGACGTAATCGTACTTTTCTTTCGCCTCGTTCAGCAACTCTTCCATGTCACTGGAGTCTAGTAATTCACTTGGATTTGGTGGCACCACACCACGCGTAATTACACTCAAACTCTTCACTGTAGTTTTCTGTACATATTTTTCATATGCTTTAGCTTCATTCTCAGCTAGCAAATTGGAAAGACCAGCCTTGTTTGAGAGGGCAAAGATTTCGTGTTGACGACCAAGACGCATGTCACAGTCGACTAGAAGTACTTTCTTCTGAGTCTTTGCAAAAGCTATGGCGAGGTTTGATGCGATGAAACTCTTACCTTCGTTTGGCGTTGAACTGGTGATTAATACAGTATTTGATTTCTTATTATTCAATGAGAAGTAAAGACTGGTACGAATCGTACGAAAATCCTCACTCACCTTTGATTTCGGATTGTCGCGAAGTACAAGCTCAGAATCTTCATCGATCTCGTCGGCCTCAGTCTCGTCGATCTCGGCTTCTTCAGCCTCTTTTTCAGCTGCTAATTTTTCTTGAAGTGCCTTCTCTTCAGCAATAATCTTTCTACCAACTGCCTTAATCTCCACCACTTTTTTCACTGGAGCTTCTTCAGCTTTTTCTTCCGTCTCACTCTCTGCCTCGTCGGATTCTTCCGAAATTGCTTCCTCAGCTTCAAGTTCTAAAGTCTTCTTTGCTTCCTCACGTGCAAGCTTCTTTGCAAGTTTTTCTTGCTGCTTTTCAAGTTTCATAGCCTGTTTAGCTTCTTTTTTGGCACGTTTTTCAGCTTCTTTTTTACGCTTTTCTTTTTGCTTTTCGGTTTCTAGCTTTCGCACCTTACCAAAAATTGGCAGCTTAAATAATTGCTCAATCTGTTCAGTGGTTTTAATAGTACGGTCAAAATAGAACATTAAAAAGATAATTGCAATAGCAAGTACAATACCAGCAGCGAGATAAATTGCTTCCTGCTTAACCACATCCACGTTATATGGCTTCTGTGGCTCAACTGCGCGGTCTAGTACGTTCACGCTTTTATCGTTATAAATTAAACCAATTTCAGAAGTAAATACCTCAGCAATACTATTTGCAAGCTCAAATGCGTGGTAATGGTTGGCATCCACCACAGAAATACTAATAATCTCGGTATCTTTAAGGGAAGAAACATTAATCTTTTTCACCAGCTGCTCATAAGAGTCGTCAATCAACATTTCACGCTTCACACGATCAAGCACGCGGTGGGATTTTACCACCTCGGTATAAGTATCAATCAAGTTTTTGTTGGCGTTAATTTCATTTTGCACGGTATTTTTTGATTTATCCGAGCTCAAAATTACGGTTGCCTGAGCCTTATATTCAGGTTTCTGCACAAAAATAGTATAAAAAGTACCGCCAGCGACAACGAGCACTACAAAAGTTACAAACAAGATCAAATGCTTCTTAAAATAAGCCAAAAGATCTCTCAAATTAATTTCTTCCATATCTCATATTATAACATAAAACAACCGGTATTGTAAAGAGTTACCATATCAAAACGAAATAATGCAATAAGGATAAGCTGTATCTGTAAAATGGACATTTACTATAAATACCGGTCTAGTCCCACCCCTGTAAAGCTTGCATTTTTTTAATGTTTCTGCTAAAATCTCAGGTATTGCTCTTTTCCACAAGTCATTCTAGAGTATTTTGACTTACGAGGTGGGTCGGTCGCGAGCAATAGAATTAAACGGAGTAAGAATTTTACTTATGCGTAGACTTAAACGTGAATCTTCGCGCAAAAAGTCGAAAATTCCTCCTGCCCCATGGCAAGAGTTCATTATTTACTAATTAGAAGGGTCAAACTTCCTTGAAGATTCAGCCTGAGAGCTAAAAACGCAAATCTTCAAGCACGATTATTAAATAAGGAAAATATCACCCCAAAAGGTGATATTTTTTTTGTGATCCCATCTCGCTGGTCAGCGCAACTCTGTCTCGCTAATCAGAGCAACACTTTAGGTTTCCCCTATTCTCTAAGATGTGGTATTATTTTTTTATGAGAATATTGTCTGGAGAATTGAAAACGAAATTAAATCAAACCGTAACTGTTGCCGGTTGGGTTAATTCCCGCCGTGACCATGGTGGCCTCATTTTTATCGATTTACGCGACCATCAGGGAATTATCCAGTTAGTTATCACTCCAGAAAATAATCAGGCTTTCACTCTCGCTGAATCCTTGCGCGATGAGTTTGTTATCTCCGCAACTGGCCTCATCCGCGAGCGCGCCGCCGATCTTAAAAACCCAAACATCGAGACTGGTGACATTGAACTCGTGGTCGAAAGCATTGAACTCTTAAATCGCTCCGACACTCCTCCAGTCAATACGCACGACGATGGACCTGAATCCAGCGAGGAGCTTCGCCTCAAATATCGTTATCTTGATTTGCGTCGTCCAAGTATGCAAAAGACCTTGAAGCGCCGCGCCAAGTTTTATTCATATCTCAGAAATTACATGGACCAGCACGACTTTATTGAGGTCACCACGCCAATTCTCGCGAACTCCAGCCCTGAAGGTGCTCGTGACTTCCTCGTGCCATCCCGATTAAAACCAGGTCTCTTCTATGCACTTCCACAGGCTCCTCAGCAGTTCAAACAACTCCTCATGGTTGGCGGCCTGCCACGTTATTATCAGATTGCTCCATGCTTCCGTGATGAGGATCCTCGGGCCGACCGTCTTTATGGTGACTTTTATCAATTAGACTGTGAGATGTCCTTCGTCGATAAGGGTGAAACTGTCAGACAGACTGTCGAGCCACTCATTAAGTCTCTCGTCACCGACTTTGCCGGCAAAAAACTTTTCTCTGAAGAAATCCCACGCATTTCATACCAGGAATCTATGGAAAAATACGGTGTCGATAAACCAGACCTTCGCTACGGCATGGAAATGATCGAGCTTACTGAAATCCTCAAAGACACTAGCTTCAAAGTCTTCCAGAGTCCATGCGTTAAAGCTATCTGTGTTGAAAATGGTGCCAGCCTCACTCGTTCTCAGATCGACCAGTTCACTGAAAAAGCCAGGAAACTTGGCGCCTCCGGTCTCGCTTACATCATGTATGAAAACGGTACCGAAAAAAGTCCAATTGCTAAATTCTTGCAACCTGAAGAACTTGCCAAAATCAAAGAAGCCACTGGCGCTAAAGATGGTGACGCTGTCTTCTTTTGCTCTGATGACCGCGCTAAGGTGAACAAAATCCTCGGACAACTCCGCATCGCTTTTGCCGATCACTTTAACCTGAAGGACGACTCTATTGTTGCGCTTTGTTGGATTGTTGACTTCCCATTCTACGAATGGAATGATGGCGAACGTAAAATCGACTTCGGTCACAACCCATTCTCGATGCCAAAAGGCGGCCTCGCTGCTCTTGAAGCTGCAGAAACCGATGAAGAAAAACTTGCCATCGTCGCTGATCAGTACGACATGGTGATGAATGGCTATGAAATCTGTTCTGGCGCCGTCAGGAATCACAATCCTGAAATCATGTACAAAGTTTTCAATATTCTTGGCTATGGTCATGAATACGTCGAGAAACGCTTTGGTGGCATGCTCAATGCCTTCAAATTTGGTGCACCTCCACACGCTGGCTGCGCCTTCGGTATCGAGCGTATCTTCATGGTCTTAAACGACACAAAGAATATCCGCGACATTGTGGCCTTCCCAAAGAACGGTTCTGGTATCGATCTTATGATGAGTTCTCCATCCTTCGTCGATGAATATCAGCTAAAGGATGCACACATCCAGATTATTGAAGACGGGGAATAAGAGACTCTAGACTAGGTTCAGAAAATCAAAACCTAGGCTAGATTCAGAAAATAAACTTTAACCTAAAAGTCTTAGCCATAAAAAATCTACACCGCAGTGTAGATTTTTTAATCCATGTTTTAGGCAAAAATTACAATACCAAGCAGCACACAGGCGAGTAGAACTCGGTAGTAACCAAAGGCTGGGATTGAATTTTCCTTCTTGAAAAACTTCATCACTACTTTCAAAGCGATTAGGCCAGAGATAAAAGCGACCAAATTAGAAAGTAGCAGCATCTGCCAGTTTGCAGCAATATAAGCGCGACTTGAACTTGAAAGCAGCGACTTGCCGCACACTGCCGTCATGATTGGGAGAGAAGCAAGGAAAGAATATTTCGCGGCTGAAGCAGAGTTCATCCCCATCACACGACCGGCAATAATTGTTGATCCAGAACGCGAAACGCCCGGAATCAAAGCAAATACCTGTGCAAGGCCAATCACGAGCGCTCTTTTATGAGGTAATTTATTTTCGTCTGTCTCAGATTTGTGTGGCAAGCGATTTACGAAAATCATCAAAAGCCCCACGGTGCCCATTGCGATTGCAATCGTGGTCAGAGCGGAGAAGAAGCTATGCTGCTCAATAAATTTTGATAGCACTAGCCCAATCAGTCCAGCTGGAATTGAAGTAATCAGAAGATTCATCGCCATATGCAGGTCACGTTTAACAAATACTTGCTTAAAAATCTTCGCAATTTCTTTACGATAATAGATTAAAAGTGCAAACAAGGTACCGAAATTAATCAGCTCCAAAAAGAAATGAAAATCGTCCGCACGATTCCCGGCGCCTAATAATTTTTGGACTAGCTCCAGATGTCCAGAAGAAGACACTGGAATAAACTCGGTCAGACCTTGCGTCAAACCTAAAACAAGTGATTCAATTACATTCATACTAGCATTATAGCGAATAATCTGTTTTCTTTACAATCTTGAAATATCATGTATAATATGTCAAAAGAATATTATTAAAAATCACAGGGAATTAAATTAATGCCGATTATCAAATCTGCAAAAAAGGCAGCACGCCAAGCAGTCAAACGCACTGCGCAGAATCAACAAATTAAAAAGTTCATTAAGGCCGCTCTTAAAGCTTTCAAGGCTGAACCAACTCCTGAAAATCTTTCAAAAGCTCAGTCTGAATATGACAAAGCTGCAAAGAAAGGTCTTTTGAAGAAAAATACCGCTTCTCGCCGCAAAGCAAACTTAGTTAAAATCGCTAAGGCTGCAAAAGCTGAAGTTAAAGAAGCTCCAAAGACTGTGAAAAAAGCTGTTGCAAAGAAGCCTGCAGCTAAGAAAACTGCTACAAAAAAGGCAACCACTAAAAAAGCAACTGCCAAGAAAGCTTAACTAATCTTTAAAATAGGGCCCAGCGCCCTATTTTTTGTCTGATAATTCAAGCAAAAAAGTTTCCAGCAAAAGCCAAGGCTCTTTCGAAAAGCTAGTTTGTTTTAGCATCATGTCAATTTCGGCGAGTTTCTTCACAATGCGTTTTTCGCGTTCACCATTTGGTTTGGCCGCCAGTAAATCCACTGCCTTCTTGGTCCAGGACCCCACTGTTAGGTATGGACTATTATTCTCCTCAGCCTCACGCAGCAGTTTTACCGCCCTCTTTCCGTCGGTCAAGGCAATATCAAACACGCGAAAAGTCAGAAATTTGTCTACTTCCTCTGTAATCTTAAATTCATCAATCTTCACCTGCTGTGGATTTTTCTTCGCTACAGTAGCCAGTTCCTTATAGACGGCATTTCTCTTGTCGATCTTCTGTTCTAAAATCACAATCTTGTGTTCAGTCTCAAGATATTTTAAAAGCTCTGCAAATAATTCTTTCTTTGTCCCCAGATCCTTGATTAAGATTTTTCTCGTTTCAGAAAACAACGTCGTACCCTGGAAAATCGACACTAAATCTGCCTTTTCCAGACTCTCTGCATCAATTACTTCATAATTTTCACCCAAAAAATCCTTAGCTTTTGACTCAGCTTTTTTGCGATCGTCTCCATCAATTAAATAAATCATAGATTCTTCTGTTGGCAATGCGGGCAAAGATGTGTGCCGCGACCTGCCACCTTTATTTTAATAATTTCCGTTCCACAGCGATTACAAGGTTCACCTTCTCGGCGAAAAACCTGCGCAAATTTTTGTAGATAATCCCCACGTGTACCATCCGCCTTTACGTAAGTTGCCATCGTACTACCACCAGAATCGATCGACGCTTGCATCACCGACTTTGCCGCTTCTAATAAGTCAAAAATCTCTGTTTCACTCAGCGATCCGGTCAATCTTTCCGGGTGAATTTTGGCTAGAAACAGCGCCTCGTCCGCATAAATATTACCAAGCCCGGCAATCACTGTCTGATCAAGAATAGTTGGTTTTATTTCCGCATTCTTGTGTCGCGCCAGGTTTTTAGAAAATTCCGCCACGCTCATTTGCCAAGGCTCTTTTGCCAGTTTCTTAATGAAACTATCCTGCATTACCTCGCTAGTCTCTAGAACCTTGCAAAAACCAAACTTTCGCTGGTCGTTAAAATATAAAGTCCCGTTCTCGAGAGTGAACAATACACGAGTCTGCTTGTTTGGCAGCTCCGAGAAGAAACTGTCTGTCGGGTGTCCGCCAGCAAAACTTTTTTCGTCATAAAGCGAGGTTTTGAAATCACCAGCCTCAATCATCTCTCGATAATCTTTGCCGGATTCTTCGCCGAAAGCCCGAAAAATTAGCTGTCCGGTCATTCTCAGATGTACCATCATCGAAACTCCGTTTGCAAAATCAAAAATCAACGCTTTCCCAAAACGGCGAATTGCAATGATTTCTTGTCTCTCAATCAACTCCTTCGGGCCGATAAAAGATTTATCACAAAAAACCTGCACGGTCTGCACATGTTTTCGCAAAATAAACTGATCTAGCCCCCGACGAATTGTTTCAACTTCCGGTAACTCTGGCATGGCTCTATTTTATCCTAAATTCCGCAAACTCTCCATATTAAAAACTTAAACGTGCAAAAACCTCAAGAATCATCAAGCTTATGCTTGACTATAATTATAAAATATTGTAGAATCGCGGCAACTACGGGGAAGGTCCCCGAGGGTTCTTTGAAAGGAGTGTAACATGAAAAGACATAATTTGTTACCGTTGGCAACCGTTGTTGCACTTTGCATGAGTGTAACATCCACTACTGTCCCGCTTGGCGCGCTCAATTTTGGCGCACAGACGGTTTATGCAGGTGTTGTAAAACGCGGCGCTTCCAGTAAGACTGCCGGCACGACATCCGCCGCAACTACCGACGCATCTTCGGATGCGAACACCACTAAGCAGGAAGCCTCGATCGGCACTGCAGCTTTCAGCGACGGCAAGACCTACACCGAAGTTGATTCGAATGGTCAGGTCGTCACTCAGCGTGATTTGCAGGATGGCGCTTCGAAGTATGCCATCCCCACCTTCCATGGAAAGCCCTACTCAAGCGATTTTCATCGCATTGGTGGCGGCTACATCGAAGACGAGCTGGTCTTTAATCCGCTCATTAATGGCGATGGGAGCCCCCGCAAGCTTAAGGATCCTGTAATCTATCCCGTGAATGTGTACAAGTCAAGCGATTGGTTGCTTCCGAATGGCGTCGCAAAGACACCGGGTTATCTCGGCGCAGAGCTTGAATTTGAAACAGCAAGCTTTGATGATAGAGGAACTACGGATTTAACCCCTACTCCGGAAACCGCTGCACACCACATGATGAGGTTGATTTATGCGACGAAGTATACCACGGAGAATCATCCTTGGCCTGCAATCAATCCGATAACCAATAAACCGCTGTGGGATACCCAGCCGTTTTGGAGAAGCGACAATAGCTTTGATCTGTACGGATACTTGAAGCAGTTCACCCCTGAATATAAAGATTGTCGCGGATTTATGCAGGTGGATGGATCTGCACCAAGGAAATACGGAAGTCGAAATACTATGTACGGCAGCGTCTTTGAATACGTACATGGCTACGACGATCACTATTATATCAATAATCCGGATGATTATCCGCATGGTCCTGCATTCATGGTACATATGCAGTTGAGTAACTCTGTGGTCTTCCAAAAAGACTATGATGGTGCACCAGCTGGATTGATGTTTGGATCAACTTATCCGACAGCGGATGGTAAATGGGCGTATAGCGCCGATGCTCAGGTTCGAATTGAACCCGGCTATGAAGGCCAGAAAATCCGCATTACCGGAACAAATGATGCGTATATCAACGAGGGGGTGCTTAAAGGCCTCGAAATGATTATGCATTACTATGTTGAAGATCATTCCCTCAACAATGCACTTGGTGGGGAGTATGGTTGGGTAAATATCCCCATCCCCGGCCTTGATGCAGAAAAGGCGAAAGTTGTAGTTTTTAGAGGAAAGTCCTAAGTAACTCTGCTGGTATGTGGAGAAGATACCGTGTTTATCTCCTGGCGCCTGGTTTTTCCAGGCGCCTTCCCATTTGACCGATTCCGCTTTTGGCTATATACTTTAACAGAAATATCTAATGGATTTAAAGTATGCATTTCACTCCTCGTATAAAAAAAATCATAGTAGGGTTCTTTCTTGGATTTCTTTTGGCAATAATTGCTAGTACTTCCAACTCATTTGCAGTAGAGAAACCGGGCGGTAGCTCTGGTGGTCAGGGTGGAAAAATTAACTCTTGTGGTAGTAACCCAGGGGCAATATGTTATAGTAGCCACAATGATAGTGCAAGTGAGGTCAGTGGTGGAGGTGGCGAATGGGTGAAGATATTTATAAAAACTAAAGAATTCGAGAGTGTAAAAAATTCTATACCTTATAGCATGCTTCGAGGAAATTATCATATAGATAAAGATACTGACAAACATATTAAATATGGATCTGACCCCAAGGTTATTACAGGGTGTGGGGAAGCGGATTATATTTATGTTTTTATTTCGCATACGTATATAAATAACCCAAATTCAAACCCACCCTATCCAGCAAGAATGACAGGATATGGTCCAAACAGCTTCTCGAACTTTTGGGAGCACATGGAAAATGGAATAACGGTAGAGCAAAGATATGTAAAACGAGCTGGGGATAATCACGCCGATTATAATGAGGCAAAAGACGCCTATTTTAAATATGTAGCGCGCACTGGCCAAGGCGACGATGCGGTAGCTGAGGCAAAATGGAGACAAGGTCAATTCTCCTGGTTCTGTTCCTGGGATGCAGAGAAGAAGCCTGATTGTGACCCGAACGATCCGACTTGTAATGATAAAATCATCCCGCCAACCCCAACGGCTGGCAGTCTCAACTGTGGTCGCGATCTCCCTGGCGTTTCCACTTCGCCATACAAAGGCAATACTGTCGCCGACTCTGGCGTCGTCAATCTCTCCTATACCGGTACCCTAGATTTTCGTAACTGGCAAAATACTACAAAGGGGAAGAATTATGTTCTAGCTCGGCCGGGAGACTCAGTCCGTTTCAAACACTCCATGTGTTATACCGCACAAGCAGTTGGCCGCACTCTGCAGGGTCGCCCAACTCCAGACAAAGAAAATCATTTTCAAATTTATGCAAAACGCAACGGCAGCGAGGATAGTCGTTATCTTTTCGGTCAGTCCGAGTTGCTCGATGGTAATCAGCGTACTGTCCATGCCCACACTCAGCACCAAATCCGTGGTAACGGTATTATTTCTGCCGACTATGGCTTCACTACAGAATCTCCAACTGGCAACCCGACTCCAGATTATCTCTGTAACTCACCGATTTTCATAAACAGTAATAACCGCGGCATCCAGAACGGTTTCCAAATTCCAGGCTTCGCGACCGGTGTCACGAACTGTAATTCCGCCAACCGCACCACCAACAATTCTGAAGTCGGCAGCGTGATTTCACAAGGTTTGCGCTACGACGATATTCGCACCTGGGTTTCCTACACCACTCAGTTTGTCGGTAGATGTGGCTGTGAACGCGATGAGGCATATGAAAATCATTTCAAACAGACTTCGTATGATACTGCCGGCACCTCGAGTGACCCAAGAACCGAATGGGGCCAAAACTACGTCTCTTGTCGTGCTAGTGGTACCTGTAACCATGGTGAAGATACAAGATACAGACCAACCTATACATATGAATTTCCGCTTACCACTGAAAATCGCGGCACCAAAGAAACTGAATCCAAGGTTTATGTCCCATATAACTTCAATACCTATGTCACTAGCTTCATCGATGCCGAGGACATCGCTTTCGCTGGCGAGCAGGTTGACATCGGTGGCTCCTACCATATTCTGCCAAGGCAAAACGACGTTGTCGCTAAAAATGCCTACGCCACCGTCACTTCCAGCAAGGAAACTTTCCGTATTTATGAAATGATTCTCCCAATCTATGCCACTCCAAACACCTTCTCTGGCAACGAACGCTCTGCTCAAGACGTCTGTCAGTATTACGGCATTTCCAACTGTAATCTCGTTAATACTATCAATGGGCCAATGAACGCCAGTGGCAACTATAGTGGTGAGAGTAAAAACACCGGCACCTTCTCTCGCACTATCCCAGACAATGAAGAATATGTTGGCTTTAAATACTGTACTGCCACCTCGATCTGGCCAGCCTCCTCTCATGTTGGCACCACCAATACAGTTGATGAAAACATCAGTGGTCCAGCCATGAACGGTGGTGACGAAAGCAAATATAACGTCTCTGATCTTTCCTGTATCACTATTGCCAAGAAGCCAAACTTCCAAGTTTGGGGCGGTGGTATGTATACCAACGGTAGTATCGAAACTTCCGTCAGCAAAAAAGTGCCAGGCAGCGGCTTCAATCCTTATCCAAATGGCACTGAAAAGATTTTCGGCTCATGGGATGAATATCACGTAATTGCCGGCAGCAATGTCTCCGGCTTTGGCTCTGGGGCCTCCCTTGGTTATGAAAGGGGCTACCGCTTTGATGTTCCAACTGGTGGCGCCAATCTTAATGACAGTCGCAATAATCTCACCGTCGCAAGTCGCGGTCGCACTGGTTACTCTGGTGTACCAGGTCTCCCATCAAGTCTCTTAGCCCGTCTCAAGGCAAGATACCGTGATAATATTGAAAAAATTAGTCGCCTCAAAATCACCACGCACGACACTGGCTTACAGAATGCTTATATCAAAGGTGATGTCAATCTCTCGCAAATTAGTCTTCCGGACTATAATCCAAACGCCGCCAGTACACTTGGTGTGATGAAAAATAGTCTCTATAAAACTCTTTCCGCCGACGACTCAAAAAATAACACCCTCGTTCTTTATGTCGACGGTACCCTCAATATCGATCAAAATATCTGCTATGCCACCTCTGGATATTACTGTGAAGGCGCCTCTTCCACCATACAGAATAATTATGCTGATATTGCCACAAACTCTATCACTAAGCTTCCTCAAATTCTCATTTTTGCCAAACAAATTAACGTAGCTGAACATGTGACTCGTATTGACGCCTGGCTCATTCTCGATGAAGATAATGCACCAAACAATCTCAATACTTGTTCAACCTATGCTGAACCTTCAGCTCTCGTCTGCTCGAAAACTCTCGTCTTTAATGGTCCTGTCTTTGCCAAGAGTCTCACCTTAAGACGTACCGGCGGCGCCAACCATGGTGGTGGTATAGCAACTCGTGACAACGCAGGCTCTCGTGAACTTGGCACTTCCTTCAGGCATCTTCCAGGCGATACCTATTATTTTACGGCCAATGATGGCTCAGTTGCGCCAGGTGAAATCTTCAATCTCCGTTCAGACGCCTACTACTGGGGTATGGGGCAGGCCCAGCGCTCAGGTATTGCGGAAGTCGTCTATCAGCGCGAACTTGCACCACGATACTAAAATAAGTAGTCCCGTCCTCGTCAGCTTTAATATAAGTGCCCCTCCTTCCGCGTCAGCTTTAAAAAAGTAGCCCACCCCTTCCATGTCAGCTTGTCAAAACAAAACTCTTATGCTAAATTTATATAAAATAGGTCAACACAAAAATGGATTCTGGAATGCAAAATAATCAACCAAAAACACCTGCTTCAAGCACGGTAGATGCTGCCATGAAGGCACCACATCCGGGTGGTGGCTCTGATTTTGGTCTGAATCCAGAAGACGCCGTCTCTAAAGTTGCTGAAAAGATCCAGCATGCCACCAATATCCTGATTGCTCTCTCCAAAGATCCTAACGTTGATGAAATTTCTGCGGCAATCGCTCTAGCCTTTGTTCTAGACCAGCAGAAAAAACACGTCACAGCTATTTATTCCGGCCAGACTCCAAATGCGCTTGAATTTTTGCGCCCTGAAGAGACCTTCCAAAAAGATATTAGTAGCTTACAAGATTTTATTATCGCCCTCAATAAGTCGAAGGCCGACCATCTTATCTATCAGGTTGAAGGTGATTATGTTAAAATCCTTATTACTCCATACAAGGGTCAAATCAAAAAAGAGGATCTCGAATATTCCTATAGTGACTATAATGTTGATCTCGTGATCGTCTTCAACGTTAATTCCGGTAGCGAAATCGACTCCGCCCTCTCTGAATATGGGCGTATCATGCATGATGCCATGGCGATTAATATTACCTCCAGCGTGCCGGGTCGCTTTGCGGATCTTGAATGGAGTGATCCTTCAAAATCTTCCGTTTGTGAAATGGTCTATGATTTGCTTGGTGAGCTTGAAATTGATAACACTCCACAAGAAGTTGCTACTGCTCTGCTTACCGGTATTCTTTCTGCCACCGAACGCTTTTCCAATAATCGCACCAAGCCAACCACTATGGCGGTTGCTTCGAAACTCATGGAAGCCGGCGCCGACCAGCAGCTAATTTCCTCCAATATCTTAAAAGCAGAGACTCCAGCTGTAGCTGCTGAAAATCCTTTTGCTACCCAATCCCCAACCACGAATGAAACACCAGCAGCCCCGGCAGCCCAAGAAGCGCCAGCAGCTCCAGTAGCTCAGGAATCCCCGGCAGCCACAGCAGCCACGCTAGAAGTCCCAGCCGTTTCGCAGGATTCCGCTGAGACACCACAACTCACTCCCGAACAAGAACTTGAACGTATGTTTGAGCAGAATCAGGCTTCCCAGTCTCAGGCTTCCCAGTCTCAGGCTCCTACCTCAGGTAGTTCACTCCCGGGAAACCCTATGGTTGCCGCCTCAAGCGTAATGGACGACTTAGCTCGCCTCACCGACTCAATGCTGAGCGCAGAATCTCCAGTAGTACCAACTGTTGCTCCAGTTGCCCCTGTTGAGCCTATAGCTCCAACCATCCCAGCAGCCCCAGCAGCCCCAGAAGCACCTGCGTTGACTCCAACTATTCCTGTCGCACCGGAAAATGTCCCAGTCGCGCCAGAAAATTCTCCTATTCCAAACATCCCTGTCGCTCCAGAAAATCCAACCATCCCAGCAGCCCCAGCACAGCCTCAATATATTCAACCGCAGCCGATGCAATACCCATCAGCACAGCCGCAGCCAGTGCAATATCAACCTGTGCAACCTCAATCTGTGCAGCCTCAACCAGAACAGATTCAGCCAATACCTCAAATGCAGACCGAATATCAGCCGACTCCTCAATTAGTTCAGCCTGCTCCTCAGCCAGCCCAGCCTACTCCTCAACCGGTCCAGCCAGCTTTCCGTCCTCAACTAGCTTCAAACCCTGAAATTTATGGTCACACCATCGCCGAACCGGTCATAGATTCCGGCGAGGATATGAGTCGCCTTATGGATGAAGCTCTCGCTGAGCCATCTCCGATTCAGAATCCAATCGGTTACCAGGGAATGATCAATCAAACCAACTACATCAATCAGTCTCTTAATCAAAATACAGTGCCAAATTATCCGCTTGCCGTTGGTCAGCAACCGGTTACAAATTACCAGCAGGGCCAAAATCTTGCAACGCTTTCCGCGCCTGCCTTGCCACAAATGCCACAAAATCAGGCCTACCCAAATCCTGAATACTCAAATGTGGTTCCAGAGTACCAAACTCCAGCTATGCCGGTTCTCCCTGAGGATCCATCACAGCCGGCTCCACAGCCTATCCCACAGCCTGCTCCACAACCAGTTCAACCTACTCCACAGCCTATCCCACAGCCTGCTCCTCAGCCAGTCCAGCTAGCTCAACCACAAATGCAGGTTCCAGCTCAGCCTGCCCCAGAGCCAATTCAGTCACAGCAGCCAATGGATAGCTATATTCAGGCCACTCCCCCAGCCACCAGCACGCCAATCCCGGATTTTCTTCAGCCCGAATCATTCCTGCCGCCAGCTCCAGCCCCAGTAATTATCGATCAGGCCGCGCCTCCATTCATGCCACCAGCTATGCCAGCCCCACATCCTATCTCACAGCCTACTCCACAGCCTGCTCCTCAGCCTATTCAGCCAGCTCAACCACAAATGCAGGCTCCAGTTCAGCCTATCCCAGCTCCAGCTCAACCACAAATGCAAACTCCAGTCCAGCCAACCCCACAGCCAACTCAGCCGCAGACCCCAGCCGCTCCGGCCGCTAATCCAGTCAAAGCTGATCCGTCTGCCTTCCATATCCCAGGCAGCTACTAGTTTTGACATTGCAGAAAAATCCACTATGATGGTAGGAAATGACAGAAAATAATCCCAAAATCCCAAATTCAGCAGTCAACCATGAAAAAATGGCTAAAATTGAAGCCGAAGTCAGCCCAAGTGACATCATTTTGATTGATAAGCCAGATGGCCTCAGTTCCTTTGGTGTGGTCGCTCGCGTTCGTCGTGTGCTTTCCGAAAAAGCTGGCAAGAAAGTCAAAGTCGGCCATACCGGTACGCTTGACCCCTTTGCCACTGGTCTTCTGATTTTGCTCGCCAACAAGGCAACCAAGCTCTCCAATCAATTTCTTAAGCTCGATAAGTGGTATGAAGCCACAATCCATCTCGGTAAGGTTAGCACTACAGGTGATCCCGAAGGTGAAATCACTGATTTTGTACCTGAAACTCCAAGAGAAAATCTCCCGGATCGTAATGAGATCGAGGAGATAATCAAGAAATTTATCGGCCAAATTCAGCAAACTGTTCCGAGTTTTTCCGCCGTCAAAATCAACGGCCAGCGCGCCTATCAACTTGCCCGTCGTGGTGAAACCGTAGAGATGCCAACCCGCACCATTGAAATTTACGACATCGAAATTCTCGAATATCACTATCCAAAACTCGTGATTCGCACGCATGTCTCTAGTGGCACCTATATCCGCACCCTTGGTGAAGATATCGGCAAGGCCTTAAATACTGGCGCCTATCTCACCGCCCTTCGTCGCACTAAAATTGGCGACTTCGATATTGCTGCCGCCACTAAGCTCGCGGAGTTTATGAGTGCAGAAGAAATTCATCAAACATGAGCTCTTGTAGAAACTCCTACTCCGTGGTATAATCTCTCCAATATGATTACAAAAGAGAATAAAGCTAAGGCAATTACTGCTACTGCCCGTGATAAAAAGGACGTCGGTTCTCCAGAGGTTCAGGTTTCTATTTTAACTGAGCGCATCAAAGAAGTAACTGAACACGTTAAGGCTAACAAGCACGATTTCATGGCTCGCCGTGGACTTATGCAGATGGTTGGTCGTCGCAAACGTCTTCTAAAGTATCTTGAGAAAACCGACTTCGAACTCTACAAAGGTACAGTCGCAAAACTCGGACTTAGGAAATAATCACGAAATCCCCGCGCAAGTGGGGATTTTTAGTACACAAAAATCATAAGTTAAGAAATCATCAGAGTTAAAAACTCAAAGGTCTAAAGGTATTTAGAATTACAAAAGACCCTACAATTGTAGGGTCTCAGGTTCCATTAGAACAGTTTGTCAAAGTCTTCGACCGGCATTCCGAGTATCTCAACCACTCGCGGTCTTTCACTCTCGCCATTAAAGTATTCTTCACTGAAAGCATCAATCTCATCTCTGTATCGAGTTGCTGCCATTGCGATGCTTACATTAACTTCATGCGGGGTCGGTTTTCTGACCTTGCGGTAGAAAGTGCGGATCTTTGCCGGATCAGCGAGACTTTCTGTGCTCCATCTGGTGGAAATCTTCGCGCGGCATTTGTCGTAATCCGGTCGATGTAAATATCTCATTCTCACCTTAGATACATCTTGTAAAATGTCGTAGATATCGCCAACTGCCCCCTCTCTGCGCTCAATCGCCTGATAGAGCACGTCATCTTCATGGAAGAAATAATCTTCCGCCATGTTTTGCACCAACGAGAACCTCAAGAAGTTCCCCCCGTCCTGCTCGACGTAGAAGAATACGTAGTCGATGTTCAAATCGAGGCGAATCTGTTTTCTGAGTGGCACCAGCTTCTCCTCAATAAGTCTGTTGCGAAACAAATCTCGCGCCTTCTGGATCTCGGTCTCATCCTCACCCGTAAAACCGTCCATCTTGATCAAAAGAAAATGATTGTCTCTCTGTATCTGCTGTTCCATTATAATGGTCCTTTCTTAATGTGCATGAATTATCAGTTCAACTTGTTCTAAGGCCGCTCCCCTCCTTTCGGTCTTCAATAATAGACATCTTAGAACATCTTATATTATAACATGAAAACCATAATCTGTAAAACAAACGCCTAAACTAACATTAGAGGTGCAACACTAACCAACAAAAAGAGTTTCATGATACAATTAATCCATAACAATAAAAGGGAAGACGGCGGATAAGTCTTCTAGACCCAGCTTTTCTAGAGTAGTTATCTGGTGTTTTCCCAAGAAAGGAATCAATGGAAATAATCAATCCAACCGGCAAGCACACCTTCAGTGTGTCAACCGATTTTTGTGGTCGTGAATTGAAACTTGAAGTCAATCGCGTTGGTTTTCGCACCACTTCATCTGTTTTAGTTACTTATGGCGACACCGTCGTTCTCGGCTCAGTCGTTGTCAGCGAAAAACCTGTCGTACAGGATTTCTTCCCACTCTCAATCGACTATGAGGAAAAATTCTATGCCGCTGGCAAAATCTCTGGCTCCAAATTCATCAAGCGTGAAGGCAAACCTGCTGATGAAGCAGTGTTGATCGGTCGCCTCATCGACCGCCCAATTCGCCCACTTTTCCCTAAAGGCTATCGTCAGGAAGTCCAGGTTGTCACTACCGTCCTCTCGATGGACCCAAGCTTCCGTCCTGATGTTGTGGCGATGATTGCCGCTTCCTCAGCTCTTCTGAACGCTGGCGTACCATTTGATGGCCCAGTCGCAGGCCTTCGTATTGGTCGTGTGAACGGTGAATTTAAGGCCTTCCTCACCAAGGAAGAACGTGAAGCTTCTGATCTTGATCTTGTGGTTGCCGTAAAAGACCAAAAAGTTGTCATGGTTGAGGCTGGCGCGAATGAAGTCCCAGAACAGGTTATTATCGACGCAATGCGTTGGGCTGTTAAAATGGCGCAGCCAGCACTATCCCTCCAGAGGGAATTAAAGGAAAAACTCAATGTGGTTGAAAAACCATATGAACTCAGTCTCCCAGATGCAGCGGTTGCTGAAAAAGTTGAAAACTGGACCCGTGAGCATTTCAAGGGTGAAGACGGAAAAACTGGCACTAAAATCCGCGGTAATGTACTTGATCGTAAGCGCATTGCTGATGAATTAAGAGACCAGATGGATGCTGAATTTGCGCTCGAACTTGGCGAAGGTGAAACTGATGAGGAGAAAATCGCAGATTACGACGCTCGCTTGAAGGCTGAATATCACAATGCCTATGAATTAGCCATTCATCACGAAGTCCGCCGCGCCATCGTTGAAGATAATGTTCGTCCTGACGGCCGTAAACTCAACGAGGTTCGTCCTCTTAGCTCTCAGGTTGCTATCTTGCCACGCGTACACGGCTCCTCTCTTTTCACTCGTGGTCTCACTCAAGCTATGAATATCGTTACCCTCGCTCCTCTTTCATACGCTCAGGTTGTCGACACCATGGAAGTCACCGATGGTGAACGTCGCTACATGCACCACTATAATGCACCTAGCTACACTGTTGGTGAAACTGGTCGCATTGGTTCTCCAGGTCGTCGTGAAATCGGTCACGGCTATCTTGCTGAGCGCGCTCTTCTTCCAGTTCTTCCATCCAAGGAAGACTTCCCATACGCTATTCGTTCCGTCACTGAAATCATGTCACAGAATGGTTCCACCTCTATGGCTGCCACTTGTTCATCCTGCCTCGCTCTCATGGATGCCGGCGTCCCTCTTAAGGAGCCTGTTTCCGGTGTTGCGATGGGCTTGATGCTTGATGGCGAAACCCCACACGTTCTGACCGACCTCATGGACGCCGAGGATTTTGCTGGTGACATGGACTTCAAGGTTACTGGCACCAAAAACGGTATCACTGCCCTCCAGATGGATATGAAGGTCCACGGTCTTCCTGTCGACATTCTCGAAAAAGCCATTCAGCAATCTCACGAAGGTCGTATGTTTATTCTTGGCCACATGCTTTCCGTACTTTCTGCTCCACGTGCCGAGCTCTCACCATACGCTCCACGCATCGAAAAACTCATGGTTAAACCTGAGAAGATTGGTGCCGTGATCGGTAAAGGTGGCGAGATGATCAACAAAATCACCTCTGAAACTGGCGCTGAAGTTGATATTGATGACTCTGGTCTCATCACTGTTTCTGGTACTGATGCCGAGAAAATCAAGCGCGCCATCGACTGGATTCGCAGTCTCGTGGAAGAACCTGAAGTCGGCAAAATCTATCGCGGCAAAGTAGTAAATATTAAAGACTTTGGTGCCTTCGTGAATATTCTTCCAGGCATCGATGGTATGCTCCACATTTCACAAATTTCTGAGAAACGTCTTGATAAGGTTGAAGATGCGCTTCACCTCGGCGATGAGGTGAACGTGCGTCTCGATTCGATTGACGATAAGGGTCGCCTCTCACTCAGCATGCGTCGCGTTGAGCAATAGATTGCGTATTTTAAGCGTCGTTTCATGTGCCGCTTTACTGCCTTAAAAAAAGATTGGTCGTATGGCCAATCTTTTTTATGCTAAAACCTTAATTTTAAGTCAAATTAAGACAAATCAAATCAAGCTAGGATAAGTTAGGATAAGACTCATTTCAGCTTATAAGTCAACGAAGCCGTTATTTTCTTTAACCTTTTCATCGCGGCAAGTCATGGCTGGATTACCATTTGGATCTTTCACTCCGCGGTAAACTTCCTTTACTTCAGGAGAAAGATTTTCGCAAAGATCTGGAGCCTGTCCGGCGGTTGCAAATTTCCACTCGCCATTTGGTAATGCACGGTAATACATTGCAAGATGACCACCACCGGCACCTTCGACGCGGGTTGCGCCTGTTGTTGGATTGGTTATTACTTCGTAATTCATATGTTCGCTTGCCACTGCAAATAGATAGGTTGCGTCTTTGTTAGTGTAAAGTCTAGTTAAATCTACGATTGGCCAACTATCTTTAATCTCAAAACCTTCGTCATTCCTGCCAGACATCTTCTGAGTCCTAGCCTTAATAAAATTCATAAGATCGCCAACCCGCGTATCCATGGCCATTGGCTTAACGATCTCAGTTACTTTTGCATTCTCGACATTCTCTACTGCCTTCGTACCTGTGGCGAGCTCATATTTTGAAATCACCTCGTTTGCCTTAGTGAGCGCTTCCTTCGAGCTTTTTACCTCACTTTCCAGTTTATTCTTCTGGTCATTAATTCTGACCGTGGTATAAACCAAGCCGCCAAGACAGGCCAGCGCCATCAAACAAAAAACCGCAGCTAATTTTTTATTGCCACGGCCCGCTCGAGAATCTCGTTCCTCACTACTGATATTTATAATATTATCTGTATCGTTTCGATCCATATATCTCCTTTAATAAACTATAACATAAACAATTTTTTCCGCTAGTCCCTCACCCTATCTATAATTATTATGCTATAATCTGTCTATGGTTAAACGAAAAAAAGGTCGACGCAAATCTTCCCGTGAGGTAGTTCCAGAACACGAATTGCCAGGCGGTTTTTGGCGTCAAGTCTCAGCAGTTCTTATGATTGCCATCTCTATCGTCCTCGTGATGACTTGGTTCGGTAGTGGCGGCACTCTTCTTAATGATTTTCATAAATTCGGCCTCTGGCTGATTGGTTATGCTACTTTTGCTATCCCAGTGATCCTGGTTTATCTTGCCGTGAAAATCTTCCGCACCACAGATAATCGACTGCCTGCAGTTATCTGGGTTGTTTCGTTTTTGATGATCTTCTGGCTCTCTGGACTCTTTGGTCTGCCAACTTATGGCAACTCCGCCACACAAACTGGTGGTATTCTTGGGGTTTGGTTAAATAGCATGGTCACACAAATTCTCAACCCAAGTGTTGCCGCCTTTATTTACCTTGTTTTAATCTTTATTACCGCAATTTTCATTCTTCAGCTTTCTCCAGCCGCCGTCTTTCGTGATATTGCCAACATTTTCAAGACTACCAAGCGTGATGAAGATGCCGAAAATGCTCGTATTGCTCGCCGTGCTCAGGCTGAGGATGCTGTTAACGCTGGAGCTCTCGGTCCTCTTAAGATCAAAGCTAATGGTGTCGAAGTTACCGCCGAAGAATTAAAAGCCACACCAAAAATTGAGGTTAAAAAACCGGTTGCTGCCACCCCTGTTGAGGCTGAACCTGAACGCGCTTTGATCGCCGTTTCTGATCCAAACTGGAAAATGCCTTCAACCGACCTGCTTTCGAAAAAGCAAAACCCGCCAGATGGAGGCAATATTCAGCAGAATGCTTTCATTATCAACTCCACCTTTGCCGACTTCGGTATTGAGGTGAAGCTTGATGGTGCTAATGTTGGGCCACGTGTTACTCAATATACGATTCAGCCGCCAACCGGCGTGGTGTTATCCAAAATTGCCGCTCGTGACAAGGAGCTTGCGCTTAATCTTGCCGTCGATAAGGTCCGTATTGAGGCACCAATTCCTGGTACTCGTCTGGTTGGTATCGAGATTCCAAACGTCCGTCCAGCCGATGTAACTCTCCGTTCAATTCTCGAGAGTAACGAATGGAAGAAGGAAACTAACCCGCTCAGCTTTGCGGTTGGTAAAGATATTTCTGGTAATCCAGTCATTGCCAATCTTGCCAAAATGCCCCACCTCCTGATTGCTGGTACTACTGGTTCTGGTAAGTCCGTCATGACTAATACTCTCATCTCCTCTTTACTTTATCGTAATGCCCCAAGCGACATGAAGCTGATCATCGTCGACCCGAAGCAAGTGGAAATGGTGCAATATAACGACATCCCGCATCTCTTAACGCCAATTATCAACTCCACTGAAAAATCTCTCTCCGCCATGAAATGGGCTGTGAATGAGATGGAGCGCCGATATACTCTTATGGCCGAAGAGAAAGTTAAGAAAATTGAAGATTACAACGAAAAGCTTCATAAAAAATCTGCCACCATCACAGATGAGGATAACAATGAGCAACAACATGATGGCGGCAAGATGCCATACATCGTCATCGTGATCGATGAGATGGCCGACTTGATGATGCAGGCAGGGAAAGACCTTGAGCAACTGATTGTTCGTATCGCTCAGAAAGGTCGTGCCTCTGGTATTCATCTCGTGCTTGCAACCCAGCGTCCTGAGGTTAAGGTGATCACTGGTCTGATCAAGGCTAACGTTCCAGGTCGTATTGCCTTCGCCGTGAATAATAATACCGACTCCCGTATTATGCTTGACATGGGTGGTGCCGAGAAGTTACTTGGTAAAGGCGATATGCTAATGCTAACCACCGAGATGATGGGTAAGCCTCGTCGTATCCAGGGTGCTTATGCTTCCGATAGTGATGTTGAAAAACTCACCAACTTCCTCCGTGAACAACGTGCTCCTGAATATAATAACGAAGTGATTTCTCAAGCCGTCCAGATCAAGGGTATTGGCCCAACCGACGGTGGTGGTTTTGGCGACCTCGGACGTAAATATGATCCACATGATCCAGTCGTCCGAAAGGCAATCGAAATTACTCTCACCAAAGGTAAATTCTCTACCGCAATGCTGCAAACCTATCTCGGAAAAGGCCACGGTTTTGTCTCCGGTCTTGCTATCTGGTTAGAGGAAATCGGCGTCATCGGTCCGGCCAATGGCAACAAACCACGCGACGTAATGATCAAAAACCTAGACGAATTCGATCAGCTCGCCGGCGGATAGATAAAACGGATAGATAAAAATATAGCCCCAAAAAGGCTATATTTTTTATTCCGTTTATGTTAAAATAAACACACTAACAAGGTACATATCATGAAACAAACACGAAACTCAGGTAACTTTGCCTGCAAATTTTTGACATCTCCAGGTTTTGCGCGCCTCAAAAATCCCCTCAGCACAAAACGCGCGCGAATAGTCACCACAACGTTCGCTATTTTTGCGGCCACCCTTTCTCTGTGCTTCTTGCAAAACCCTAGCTTCGCCAGCCTCCTCCGCACCCCAGCCACCTACCTCAATATCTCCACCTCCACCCCAAATGTCGATTTTCAGTTTAATCAGTCCGAACTTTCTTCTTCCGCTTTCAAGACAAATAATGTTACTGTCAATATCCAGACTGATAACGCCACTGGTGCTACTACCTATATTTCGAGCATCGATGAGGCTACCAGTCTAGTCCATGCTGATTCTGGTGTATCTGATAGTATTGCCTCCATCTCCTCTCCACTCCTCTCGACCGCCTTCACTGGCAAAACATGGGGCTACCGCGTTGGCTCTCTCGCCACCACAGCTTTTAATCCAATCCCAAAAGCTAGCACCCCTGCTGAGATTTTAAACACCACCTCCGCCACACCAGCATCGAATAACCTTGATATTAATTTTGGCGTCAAGGTCTCCCCAGATTTATCTTCTGGAACTTACTCCAAACAGATTTTATTCACCACGATTACAAATTACGTACAGACCAATACAAAATTTCTGCCTGGCCCTGCTTTTAATGCCATTCTCACAGGATTGAATCCAAACAACGACACTGATTATTTAAAACATTCGCCTACGGCACCAGCTAATCTTGCCACTGCTCAAATTGTTTCAGTGGCTGGATCAGAGCATCCGATTTATCTATGGTATGAACCTACGGATAAGACAATTTATTGGTGGAGTGCCGCTGATGTTGTTTATATGAATGAAGATGCTTCCTACATGTTTGCTAATGTTAATTATGGCATCAATTATATGAAGGAAGTAGATGCGAGTGGCATTGATACTAGTAAGACTACAAATATGAGTCATCTTTTTTACTATGACAAACCAGGTGGTTTACATGGTGTAAAAACTGACGGTTTTAACACGAGTAAAGTCACTGATATGAGCTACATGTTCTCAATGTATAATTATGACGGCGATCAGTCTAATTCACCTGATTTTAGTACCTTTGATACTAGTAAGGTCACCAACATGGAGCATATGTTCGACGGTTCAAACTTCTATCATATTGACGTATCAACTTTTGACACAAGCAACGTGACGAATATGGATTGGATGTTTGCACTTAATTCTAAAACATTAACCATTAATGTCGATAATTTTGATACCAAGAAAGTAACAAGTATGGTAAGAATGTTTACTGAATGTCAATCAATATCCACACTGGATGTATCTAGTTTTAGGAATGACCTAGTTACCAATATGTTTGGAATGTTTGAAAATAATAGATCTCTCACTTCATTAAATCTAACAGGTTTTAATACAGAACATGTTACAGATATGACTGACATGTTCAGCGGAATGGAGAGTATTTCTAATTTAGACTTAACGGGCTTCAATACAAGCCAAGTAACAGATATGACTCAAATGTTCACTGGTATGAAGTCTATAAAGAATTTAAATCTCTCGTCATTTGATACTTCAAAAGTCACCAAGATGTCAACTATGTTTGGTGGAATGGATAAAATTGAAAATCTAAATTTGTCATCATTTGATACTAGAAATGTCACAGATATGAAAGGTATGTTTAGTAATACTATGAAAGACGTGGCAAACGGAGTTTTGGATCTTTCAAGTTTCAACACCCAAAGCCTTTTTAATTGTACCGATATGTTCCGCAAGTCAAAAGTAAAAACAATCTATGTCTCACCATCCTTTGCCAATACTTCCATTAGTGCCTCGACTGATATGTTCCTTAATACTACTAACCTCGTCGGTGGTAACGGTACAACGTTCTCCACAAGTAATCCAACCGATAAAACCTACGCCCGCATCGATGCCCCAGGTACTCCAGGTTACTTCACTCAAAAACCATAACCCATCGCGCTTCGCTTGAGATTTTTTCCACAGTCTGCTATAATCCTCATATTATTAGCTCAGCAAGCGACTATGAGGTGTGCTTGCTTTAACCAAAGGAGTGCAAAGTGAAACAGTATGAACTTACTGTGTTGATTCATCCTGATTTAGAAATGAATCTAACACCAGCCCTAGACAAAATTAAGAAATTAATTGAGTCACAAGACGGTAAAATCGTAAAAGAGACCAATGAAGGCAAGAAGCGCCTTGCTTACACTATCAACAAGCAAGACTACGCTGTCTATTACTTCTATGAGCTCGAGCTTCCTGCTCAGGCCCCAGCAAAGATCTCTTCTACTTTAAACATTACCGATGAGGTTCTACGTTATCTCTTAGTCACTGTCGACGAACGCAAAGCTAAATTTGAAGCTAAGCGCAAAGCTCGTGCAGAGAAAACTAAGAATACTGAAGAATCAGCAGAATAAATAATTTAGGAGGTTTTATGGCGCGGGGATTTAGCAAGGCAATCATTACAGGGAACGTCGTTCGCGATCCTGAACTCAGAGCCACTTCTGGTGGTACTCAGGTCTGTTCCTTCTCTGTAGCAGTAAATTACAATTATGTACAAAACGGTGAGAAAAAAGAACAAGTTTCTTACATCAACTGTTCCGCATGGGGCAAGGCCGGCGAAGTAATCGCTCAGTACGCCAAAAAGGGTACCGGCATTCTCGTTTCCGGACGTCTTTCTCAGCGTGCTTTTGAAGATAAGACCGGTGCAAAGCGTTCGGCTACTGAAATCGTCGTTGAAGATTTTAACTTCCTCGGCGGTGCCAGTGAAGGATCTTCTTCAAGAAGCTTCGCCAGTTCCAGTAATGATGAATCTGCCGATATCATCCCAGATGATATTCCAGATGAGCCTATCGACCTCAGTGAGGTTCCATTCTAAACAATAATTAAGAGAGAGTTTTGAGAGAAATGAAAAGAATTAAAAATGATCCAAATCTTTACTTCGACTATCGCGATGTAAAGACTATGCAACGTTATATTGACGTTTATGGTCGCATTGAACCAATTTCAAAAACCGGTCTTTCTGCTAAACAGCAAAGACAATTAGCTGTCGCTATCAAGCGTGCACGTCATCTTGCATTGCTTCCATTTGTGTCTGCCAACTAATTTAGGAGAAAAACCATGTACGGTCCAACCGATTTAAAGAAAAACGTACTAATTACCTTAGATGGCCAGCCATACAAAGTCATTGAATATTCCCAAAAAGTTATGGGACGTGGTGGCTCCATCGTCAACGTACGTGTCAAAAACTTAATCACTGGTGCATTAATTCCAAAGACTTTTAAAGGTCAGGAAAAAATCGAACCAGCCGAAGTTACCACCAAAAAAGTTCAGTATCTTTATAAAGACGAAGATAAGTTCTACTTTATGGACCCTTCAACCTTTGAGCAGTATGAACTATCAAACGACCTTGTCGGTGATTCCAAAGACTTTATGAAAGATGGTGATGAGATGGAGATCCAGTTCTACAACGGTTCCGCCATCAACCTCACTCTTCCAAAGAACCTTTGGCTTGAGGTTACCTATACTGAAAACGCTGTTAAGGGTGATACTTCTACTTCAGTCATGAAAGACGCCACCCTTGAAACTGGTGTCGTAGTTAAGGTCCCAGCCTTCATTAAGACTGGTGATGTAATTTCTGTTGATACGGAAACTTATGCCTACCGAGAACGCCAGAAATAAAATGCGTTCATCGCGTGATCGAGATTTAAAATCGCATACTAGTATGCAAACTGTACATACTAGTATGCCAGTGTCACGCGCAGAGAATAAGCTTGCGGGGGCGGCGCAGGCTTTTTCTTATGATTTTCGTGGTAAAACTGTGCTTGACATAGGCTCCAGTACTGGCGGCTTTACCGAATACGCTCTGCTTCGTGGTGCCAAGAAAGTCATTGCTGTCGAAAAAGGTACTAAACAGATGAAAGCACCTCTTCGTTTTGATCCGCGTATCGATTTACGAGAAAAGACGGATATTTTTTCTGTGACTCGCAGCTCGTTGTCGAGAGATCAAAACGAAATTAATGAAAATGAATCTAAGACAGAGATAAGGATTGATACTATTCTTGCCGACGTCTCATTCATCTCCCTAAAACAGGTGCTACTTCATGCTAAAAAACAGCTTGCCACCCCTCAGACAGATTTTCTTGTCATGCTAAAACCTCAATTTGAAGCCAAGCCATTTCAACTGAAGAATGGTATTGTCAAAAATGAAACGATTCGTCGCGATATTATCAAGGATTTTGAAGCTTGGCTCAAAAATAATGGCTTCTTGATCGTGAATAAACGCGATAATATCCTTGCCGGCAAAAACGGTAACCTCGAACGATTTTATTTTCTTAAAATTGCCGCAGTTTCTCATAAAAACAGGTGATACGCTGGTACATTCTTGTCAAAGTATTCATAATTTGCTATAATACTAACTAGTTAATCTTACTTATTTTCAAACAGAACAGAATTCAAGCGAAAATCTTTTTGTTTGCAAACTTTGTAGGTCTTATTATTTAAAAAAGGAAATCATGAATAAACAAGAACAAGAAAGACGTGCCAGACTCATGAAGATGCAGGCTGAGCGCTTGCCAGAAATCAAACGCCGTTTCGAAGAAAATCAGAATCGTGCGAAACTTGCCGAAACTCCTGCTCCTGTTGAGACTGGTGCAGCAGTAATTTTTGAACAGGCCCAAAAGCGTAATTTTAACAGTAACTTCAAGCCAGGCGGCAAGGACTATGCGGCTCGTTCAAAGAGAAAAAACAATTTCTCTGGCGATAATTCCGATGCTCGCGCGAATAAAACTGCCGATCAGTCCAAGAATAAAAAAGCTCCAAAAGCCAAAGCCCCAAAGGTTGCCAAAAATACCAAAAGCACTGAAGCCGACGAGCGCAAGGTTAATCTTTCCGTCTCTACTAGACGTGGCGACATGGTTCATCACCAGCGCATGCTTTCCCAGGACGTAAACGCTCAGGCTACTCAGCACATCATCGGTATCCCAGTTAATAAATCCCGCTTCAATGGCTATAATGGTGTCCAGGTTACCAACGCGCAGCTCAAATCTGCTCGCCCTGATCACGAGGCTGTTCGTATTATTCCAATCGGTGGTGTTGGTGAATTTGGTATTGGTAAAAACATGACCGCCATCGAGTACAAAGGTGAAATTATCGTTATCGACATGGGCGTACTTTTCGCCAGCGAAGATTACCCTGGCGTCAACTACATGGTTCCAGATATTAAATATCTCGAAGATAATATGGATAAGGTGAAGGCGATCCTCTTTACTCATGCCCACCTTGACCACATCGGTGCCTGCCGTCATCTACTTCCAAAATTCAATCCACTCACCCCGATCTATGCCACTGATTTTACTATTGGCATGATCAAGAAACAGATGAGTGAGCTTGAAGATGTTCCAGATATGAATTATCAGGTGGTTGATCCATTCAAGCACGAAAAACTTCAGGTTTCCGAACACCTAAGCGTTGAGTTTATTCATACCCTTCATTCCATTCCGGGTAACTGTGCCATCATAATCCGCACCCCAAATGGTGTCATCTACTTCTCAGGTGACTGGCGCGCCGAAGCTAATCCAATCGAAAGACAAACTGACTTCGAGCGTATTGATGAAATCGTCAAAAACGAGGGAATCACCTTGATGCTCAACGAGTCTACTAACATCGACTCACCAGGCCATCATCCTCACTCTGAATACGACGTTGGCGATAACATCGGTAAGGTAATGGATCATTACGCCAATGGTCGTGTGATTATCTCCTGCTTCTCTTCACAGATTAACCGTATTGGCATGATTCTCGAGCAGGCCTACCAGCGTGGACGCAAAGTTGCCTTTGCAGGTTTCTCAATGATTAATAATATCGAGGTCGCCCTCCGCGCTAAATGTATCAAAGTTCCAAAAGATACCGTAATGAAGATGGAAGATATTATTAAACTTCCTGACGATAAAATCACCATCGTCTGTACCGGTTCCCAGGGCGAACTCAATGCCGTGCTTAATCGCATGGTTAGTGGTGCTCATAAATACATCAAAATCAAAGCCTCCGATACTATCGTCTTCAGTTCAAACCCAATCCCAGGTAACGAGCCACACGTTGTTAATACCGTTGACGGACTCTTGCGTGAGGGTGCTCAGGTTATTCAAAACGGCAAGACTCATCTCACTAACATCGGTCCACTCCACCTTTCAGGTCACGCATATTACGAAGATCACGTCGATTTTGTCACTCGCCTGCAGCCAAAGAACTACATGCCATACCACGGTGAGTTCTTCATGATGGAACATAATGCCGAGATGGCTGAGAACGTGGTTGGTATCCCGCACGAGAACATCCTCATTGCCGACGATGGTGACGTTGTTGAATTAATGCCAGATCATACTATTCGCAAAAATGGCCGCATTCATGTTGGTAATAAACTTTACGATGATGCCGATAAGCCGGTTCATGAAGCTGTCGTCAAAGACCGTATCCACATTTCTCGCGAAGGTATCTTTATGATCGTCCTAACCCTTAGCAAGAAAACCGGTCGCCTCATTAAGACCCCAGACATTGTCTCCCGTGCCTTCATTTATCTTGACAATTCTGAAGAATTAATCGGTAAAATTCGCCACTATCTCCGCGTCAAAACCGAAAAGTCCATCTCTTCCGACCCAGAGCTAAAGGTCTTAAAAGATGAAATCAAAGAAGATATCACCCGTATTCTCTTTGACGCTACTGGTCATACTCCAATCGTTATCCCGGTCATCAATAAGGTTTAGTATTCTTAGTAATATCCCGGCCATCAATAAGGTTTAGAGTTTTTACTAACAATATCCAGGCCTTCAATAAGGTCCAATATTCTTAGTAATATCCGGCTAACAATAAGCTCCGCCAGGGGCTTATTGTTTTTTTGTCCGTACTCGAAGCACAGGTATGTACTCGAAGCATAGTTTAGAGTATAATAAGCCTAATGTTTTTTAAATCCCTAGGCATCGTCGCCGAACGTCCACTCCCCGAACTCCTTGCCTATCTTTTTCTCCTCTTCATTCTATATTCCTTTGGCGGCTGGATTGTTGAATGCATCTGGACTTTAATCACGAAGCGCCGACTAGAGAACCGCGGCTTCCTTTTTGGACCAATCTGTCCAATCTATGGTGTTGGCTCATTGCTCTGTGTGTTGTTTCTCGCACCACTCAATTTGTCCTGGCCGGCCACATTTTTCACGATGGTCATCCTCTGTGATGTTATAGAATACGTCACCTCGGTTGTGCTTGAGAAAATCTACCACGTTCGCTGGTGGGATTATACTACCGGTTCACTACTACATCTTAACGGTCGTATTTCGCTTGAGACTTCCATTGGGTTTGGGGTTGGCGGTATTGCCATTCTTCATCTCGTTCAGCCAATTTTTACTAACTTTCTCGCATATTTTTCTCCTCTTACACTTCTCATTGTCGCCATTATCCTAGCTATTATCTTCATTGCGGATATCATCTTCTCCACCATCGCCATCGCCAATGTTACCAATCGTATGACTGGTGGCACAATTGACTTAACGGCTGAAATCAAAAAATTCAGTATTAATTATTACAAGAAAGCCTCACGTCTCAGCCGCAAGATTGCGCGCTCCGCATTTTCTCAGGTTGAGAAAGCTCAAAAAGAAGCTAAGCGTCGCGTCCAGAATACTTTTGGTCCTAAAGATTCTAGTGATAAATAATTCACTTATTCATTCACTCATTTATTTGTTAATCCAAAAAATAGGTCTTCAAATCACTATTCTCGCGTAGCTCTAAAATGAATGGCGACTCTTTATCCTTTACCGTGAGAAATAAAACTTTCTTTCGTGCACGTGTCATTGCTACATAAAATAACCTCCTTTCTTCTGAAAATGCAAGGTCTGAGTCGCTAAGCTTTCTCCTCCTTAAAAAATCCCTGAGAAATTGAAACCTTCCTCCAGTATCTTTATTATTTGAAAGTTTGATTATGGCCAGCTCACGTACGAGTCCTGCTAATTCATCTTCTTCCACTCGACTTGGAAATCCTAATGTTGCATCGCGACAATTTATGATAAAAACATAATCCGCCTGTAGACCCTTAGATTTGTGTGCGCTTAAGAAACTAATCTCAAGGTCTGGTCGCTCGCGCATAATAATCTGGAGTTTGTCCTCATGTTTTGTAAATGTTAAATATTCGCAATGTGATATTTTTCGGATATCAAAATTATATCTGCCAATTAAGAAGATTTTCACATGTTCTGGCAAATTCAAAAGAAAGTAATATAGGGCATTAAGATTAGTCCTTTCGGATGGTCCGTTAATTTCGACAATCTGGTCGTCTTCATCTAGCCTTTTTCCACGAATTTGCTTCATCAGTTGCGCCGTATTTTGCATAATAAAACTCCCTGATAATTCCGCCAGTTTTTCGGGGAAACGATAGGTTCTTTCAATTTTGAAAACCTTAGTCTCTCCCCAACATTTTTCAAAATTCAAAATCAGACTAATCTCACTTCCGGCAAACTGATATATCGTCTGCCAGTCATCCCCCACACAAAACAACTTGAAACAGTGAATCTCACGTAATCTCTTTATTAATAAATATTCGAGTGGTGATATATCTTGATATTCATCTATAATTACGTAATCGTAGGCATATATGGGATCAGTGTAATTCGTGGCTTCTTCCAGGAGTCCAGCAAAATCAATACTGTGATTCTTCTTCAGATACCCTTCATATTGACTAACAAGATTTTCTAATTTCTCTAATTGGGCGAGATTTTGTTTCAAATCCTCTTTTTGCCAAAAGTGACGGAACCTCTTTCGTAGCCCCTCGCTAATTTCTGCAAAATTGACCCGATAGTTACGCATTAATGAGTATAGATGGTCTATGTCAACAATTTTTTCTTCCGGTAAGTCAGAGTACGATAATTTTAAAAACGATTCAAAGCCAGACTCCTCAAGTCGCCTCCCGTAGAGCTTATCTTTGATGATCTTTAGCGCTAAACTATGAAAGGTTTCTACTTCAAGAAAATCCTTCGGGTGATATATTTTAAAAATCAAATCATCTTGCAGGATCTCAGCTAAAATACGTTCCTCAAGCTCGACGCGCGAAGCGTGTGTGAAAGATACTGCTAAAATTCTTGGCGGCGGAGTATTTTCTTTTTCTAGCTTCCATTTTTGTAAAATCCATTTAATCTTTCCGATAATTGTCGTTGTTTTGCCAGTCCCCGCACCAGCAATAACTAAAGTATTTTGCGTATCATTCTCGATGCTGGCTATCTGTTGCTGATCAAGAGAATAACCCTCGACTCGCCTGTAATTAAGTTTGTTTTTCATACAACCTCCCATGAAAATCTTATTTTAATCTAAAAAAATAACACCACTGGTGTTTTATATAATCCCTACATTGCGTTTAGCGACATTTTTCGATTCGCTCAACGCTATAATTATAATAACATTTTTATAAAATAAAGGCCTATAATCATAAAAAGGAGAAAATGTGAATCAAGAATTGGAGTTAGAACTTACATTCCTAGTAAAAGAATTGCCGAAGGGTATTGAAGCAGTCAAGCCGACTCGTATAGTCGATGTTTATATTCCGGATACTCCAGGACATTCGCATCTGAGATTACGTCAAAAAGGCGATAAATATGAAATAACTAGGAAAATGCCAATCGTAGAGGGGAATGCTTCTGAGCAAATTGAGCAAACAATTCCCCTGACAAAAGATGAATTTATTGCCATTTCGAGTTGTAGTAAAAAACGGGTAGTAAAGGACAGATACAATATAGAAATTGAAGGTAAGATGGCGGAAGTCGATGTTTTTACTGAGGATCTAAAGGGTCTTGTGTTAATGGACTTTGAGTTTAATACAGTACACGAGAAGTCAGTTTTTAAAATGCCTGGTTTAGCGTTGTCTGATATAACTCAGGAGGAATTTATTGCTGGTGGGATGTTAGCTGGTAAAACATATAACGATATATCATCAGAACTTAAACGTTTCAATTATAGACGAATAGAATAATTAGCAATGAGACCTAATTATATATATTAATGTTCTCGACGATTTTAATGCGATTTGTAACGACCTAAAAATCATTGTAAGCTTTTAGCCGAAAACCTTACATTTAAAAACGTTCATATTTCTCAAAATATAAGAACGATAATATTAAAAACGTTCATATCTCTATTGACATTAAAGGAGTTAGCATGTTAGATCTCTGCCGGGGCTGCCCGCGCTTCAATCTCAGCAGAGAGAACAAGCTTGTTGCTTTCGATCTCCGTCGGCTTCGCCAGCAAAAAAGATAAAACATATTTTGCAAAAATTAAATAACGATTATATTATGGTTGATTATCACATATAACATGCTATGATATTATTATCTCAGATAAGTCTGCGTACATTAAAAAGGAGGAAAAATCTATGTTTGATAGTGTTCTTGTCAATAACGGTGTGAAAATCACTACTGATGCTAGTGAATGGTACGATTTGGCATTTAAATATGGTGTTTCACCTCAAGAAGTAGGATTAATCGATTTTAACCGTACTGGAGTTTGTTTAGACGACAATGATGTCCGAGTGGGCTTTAGGGTTCGCTTTAATGGTACTTTGTTCTACAACAATGATTTGTCCTGGTTTGCTTTACCTGTTAGAAACAGTAGTGATTCCAACTTTCATATCAGGAACAGTAAGGTGTATTTTAAAGATTTTCAGATTGGCATAATTGACAGACCGGTTCTGGATACATGTAATACTTCGTATCAGAGAGGGGGAAGACTACTTAATCTCAACAGTCGCAGTCGGAGTAATTGTATAGGTTGTAAAGCCTGTGTTCATAATGACAAAAGCCTTTACGATAATACAGTCATTAAGGATAGACACGAACTTCGTACGAGGCAAGATATTGACAACTTTTTTTACGAAAAAGAGAGGTTGGGTATGAATACGAGCGAACTCGAACAGATAGCCGTCGTCACCGGCCTTTTCAGAGATGAAAATGAGACATTGGAACATTTGCGCGATGTTTATAATGTTGCAATTGATCATAAATTCTCAGGAGAGCTCATGTACTTTGGCTGCCAGCTTATGAGCGCCGCAGCTCTTAGAGATTTTTCAAAATTAGGAAAGACGGCGATTGTTTTTGCGATCGACAATTTTACTAGTAGAAAGGAAAATCTTTCAAAAGCAAAATCTAGCCTAAGCCTTGAAGACTTTTATGTATCTATGAGTGTAGCCAAGTCATTGGGAATTGAAACTACGTTTGCCTATATTGCTGGCGTCGATGATTTGTCGGCTATATCCGAAAATTTCACATATTTCTTTAATGTTTGTACTCGTTTTCCAGTAGTGAATATCTTTCAGATTCAAACCGACTTACAAGCCCAAGCATTGTATGACGGTGCGAAAAATCTGGAATATTATCTGCAAGCTAGACGTGCTATAGAATCAGCTTTTTTCAATAGTAATATGCGTCCGAGACGCTGGGAAAACTATCGCCCTCTTTGGTATCGTGAATTTAATGGTGAACTTCTCGATGTAAAAGCATATGGATAAATATGCAAAATAGCCTCCGGTATTCCGGAGGCTTTTCATTGACATATTTTTTGTTCCAATAACGATATTTCTTCACTACTAAGACCAAGGTGGATTAAGTATTGTTCAGTAGTTTCTCTAAGGTGGCATAAATCTGTGCCATTGATATGGTGTAAGATTGCTTTGATGGTATCGTTTTTTAGATATTCGTAACGTTTTGGATTGTCTGAAAAGGTTATCTTATTGTTATTTTTATAACTTAACATATAATCTTCCATTATTTTATCAGCGCTCATTCCATATAATGCTTGAATTATTGCGCAAGTGAAACCACTACGTCTTTTGCCTGCCCGACAATGAATCAGGCACGGAGTTTTGGCTGAAATTATCAACCTCATTGCGATTGCGACTGACTCTGAAAAACTTTGCGAATACAGACCAGAATCATCACCGATAGCAAATATTCTCCTTGTGCGGATAATCGATCTTGTCTCATCATCTAACTCATTAATCAAATTATCCAATTCTTCCTGAGAGTCAGCCATGTCTATAATAGTACTTACTTTGTACTTTTCGATACAGGAAATGACAGAAGAAGATCGATTGTAGGTATTATCTACTGGACTTGAGGATCTGTAGAAAAGACCCCCATGTGGCAGAATTGATCTAAAATTTGCAAATTCCTCATTGGTTTCATATGTTGATTTATCAGTTATCTCTTCGAATGAATACGCATTTTCTTTTTCCCAATATTTTTTAGAAAAAAGTAGAAAAAAAGTCACGTGCTGACCAATATGAAGATTGTATTTTTTAACCGCGCATCCGTGACGAATTGATAAAAAGATTTTATCCTTTTTTCTTATTAAGGTCGACTCATTCATCTTACAGTAAGGCCCACTATAGAATGGAATCTCGAATTTTTTTTCGCCAATCCTCATCAATAGCGCATCACCCAGACTAAAATCTATCATGTTAAAATCTGTGGCATCAAAATATGCGTTTCCGTATTCGTCGACTTGAATAATTGTTGCCATCATTGTTTTTGCCCCCTCTTTTTAATGTGCAAATATGTCTCGATGTATTATATAATATTTAATATATATTACAAGCATGGTACAATATTAATTGATGTCAGTTATCGTAAAGGAATATTCCTCAAAACTTATCGAGCGTTTTGTACAAGAGAAATGTCGCTTGTCTAAACTTTTGCCTATTGATATAAAAATTGAACACATCGGTAGTAGTGCCGTTTTTATTGGTGGCAAAAATATAATCGATATTCTTATCGGAGTTCCAAAACGCAAAGATATGATTTCTGTAAAAAATATTTTAACAAAAAATGGATATTTTGAAGGATCCGACAATCATGAGGATCGAATTTTCTTAGCAAGCACTAAAGAAGAAACTGGTGATGGTGATTTTCATATTCATATCTGTCCGATTAAGGAAGAATCTTACGAGAATTTTATTATTTTACGTAATTTTCTTAAAAATAATCCAGAAAAAGCACAAGAATATTTAAAGAAAAAATACGAATTTGCACAAGAAGCTAATTTTGATCGCAAAAAATATAAAGCCCTGAAGTCTGCCTACGTGTCGAAATTATTAGTTGAAGCAAAAAAATAGGCCTCAACTGAGACCTATTGGCATAGTTTTTGTTGAAGTATTTGGATTTCTCGTTGCAACATGCCATATCTTTGTAAAAAACTATATGCAATTTTCTCCAAGTTTGTTTTTTCAAAATCTTGATTGCGGTTTATGTGGTATATTAGTTTTTGAATTTTTTGAACTTCGATTTCTTTTGCAATTTCGGGATTTATTAAAAAATTCAAACCATTATTGTTTTTATAGCTTTCTAAATAATCATTAACAATATTGGTATAATTTGTTCCAGATAACATTTCTAGAATTAAGCAGACAAACCCTGTCCTCTTTTTACCTGCATCACATTGAATGATATAGGGTGGGTCTTTTCTTAAAATTGCTCGTAACTTTTGAACTAGAATAAAACCGAATTCGTCACTCATGCATTGACACTCTACGTTCGAAAAATCCACAATCTGATAAATCAAATTTTTCTGCATAAGTTGTTGGACCGTACTAGCGCGACCATATTTATTTTTTATGGCACTTGCTGATCTGAAAAATGTAATGCTTTTGTGATTTGCTAAAATTAAATTTCTAAAATTTGCAAATTCCTCATCTGTTCTAAAATCTTCGCGATTATCTAAATGCTTCATTATCTTCAACCCCCTTAGATTATTTTAAAGTACAATTTTACACAATTCTAGCATGTATTTTACAAAATACGCAATTATCTAATAATCTCGGTATTTGATACCAGGATTTTCCTTCAAACTTTTTATACACTTTTTTGTTTGACTTTGGCAAGCTGAAGGTGTGCCCATATTTTTTAATTTTAATTATTTCGTACTAAATTAGGTTCTAATAAGGGCGTAAAATTTCAATAAAATATAGGTTTTCAAAATTATCGATCTTTCAGGCGGTAATTCAAAAACCCGTGTTTTGGTACCCGAGACAGGACTTGAACCTGCACCTAGGAACTAGACTAGCACCTGAAGCTAGCGCGTCTGCCAGTTTCGCCACTCGGGCCTGTACAGATTATAGCACACCGCATGGATTGAGAGATATTTTATCACACTCTTTTACAGCGTTTATTTTATAAGATTGTAGAACTATAAATAAAATAAAAATAGAGTAAAATTAGAATAGCATTGTAAATGAAAGAGGAAAATATGGCCATTGAAATTGAAGGTAGAATCCCAAATATTAATCCGGAAGAGGTAAAAGCTAAACTTCTTGCCATCGGTGCTAAACCACTTGGCTTCTACAATTTTCGACGTTACGTTTTTGATCCAGCCATCGGCGCCCCTCATCGTTGGCTGCGACTGCGCACTGATGGCAATAAGACTACCCTCACCTTCAAAGAAATTAGCAATGATTCTTTCTCCGGTACTGAGGAGTGGGAAGTCGAAGTCTCAGATTTTGAAACTACTTTAAAGATCTTAGAAAATACAGGTATTAAGCACCGTTCTTATCAAGAAAATACCCGTGATGAATATGAATATCATGGCGCCAAGCTCTCCATTGATCACTGGCCAAAGCTCGGCTACTTACTAGAAATAGAGGTTGAAAAAGAAGAGGATATTTATGAGGTCACTAGTAAGCTCGGCTTTAAACCACAGGATGTCATCTCAACCGACTTTGCTAGCCTTTATCGGAATATCGGCATTGATGTCAATAAATGTGAAATTATGAAATTTTAGTCATTTCGACAATCTATTATTGACTCTTGCATCGTTCAGAATCTTTTACTGTAACTCTCTTATGCTATACTAATCCCATGAATAATTTACACTATGACGGTCCAATTACTCTCGTTGTGCTTGATGGCGTCGGCCTCAGGGATGATGAATACGGTAACGCCGTTTTACAATCACATTCCGATTTTATTGATCAACTTTTTGAAAAATACCCATGGGTATCTCTAAAGGCCTCAGGGGAGGCAGTAGGCATTTTAAAGGGACAGATGGGTAACTCTGAAGTTGGACATAATGCGCTCGGTGCTGGGCAAATCATTAAACAGGGTATCGCCAAAATCGAAGATGACTTTAAGACTGGCGCGATCTGGCAAACTGAAGCTTGGCGCGGTGCCATCGAAAATGTCAAAAATCATAACTCCACCTTGCATTTTTCTGGTATCTTCTCTGATGGTGGCGTACATAGTTCTCTTGATCAGCTACTTAAAATGCTCGAACAGGCCAAGAATGAGGGAATTGCAAAAATCCGTATTCACCTTATCTTAGATGGTCGCGACGTCCCACCTCAATCTGCCGACACTTTTGTCAGGCTTCTCGAAGATAAAATTGATGAGCTTAAAAAGCAGGCAGAATTTCCGCTTGATTATCACATCGCTTGTGGTGGGGGCCGCATGCTCTTTCTTGCTGATCGCTACGAAGCTGATTGGAATATTGTCAAAACTGGCTGGAATGCCATGGTTTATGGTAAGGCCGATCAATATTTCACATCTGCCATGCAGGCTATTGAGGAAAATCGAAAACATAATCCAGGCTTACAAGATCAGTATTTCCCGAGTTTTGTGATCACTGAGCCAGGCACTGATGGTCAGGCTGATCCTACTCGTCCAGTTGGTCTTGTTCAAGATGGCGACAGTTTTATTTTCTACAGCTTCCGTGCAGATCGCGCCATCGAAACCGCCAAAGCTTTCATCGAGCAGGATTTTCATGGCTTCGATCGTGGCACCGAAAATAATCGTCCACTCAATGTCTACTTTGCCGGTATGACCGAATACGATTCTGATCTTCATATTCCAGAACACTGTCTCGTCACCCCAATCACTATCAAAAATCCACTCAATCAACTTCTAGCAGCACATCATATCAACCAGCTTGCGGTTGCTGAAACCGTCAAATTTGGTCACATCACATACTATTTCAATGGCAATAGTTATGACAAGGCGGAAGGTGAGGATTTTATTGAAATCAAATCTGATACTCAGCCGTTTAATGAACGCCCATGGATGAAGGCTGCGGAAATCACTGACGCTGTTCTTGAAAAGATGTCCGAAGTGGACGAAGCTGGCAAGCCGAAGTATCAATTTATTCGCATAAATTATGCAGGTGGTGATATGGTCGGTCACTTTGGTGAGCTTGAACCAACCATCACTGCTATGGAGGCCATTGACATTCAGCTAGCACGACTAGCCAAAAAGACCGACGAGCTTGGCGGTATGATGATTATCACCGCAGATCACGGTAATGCCGAAGAGGTGTCAGATCCGGTTACTAAGAAGCCAAAAACTTCCCACACAACCAACCCTGTTCCATGTTGGTTCTATGACAATACAAAAAACGCCGCACTCTACCAGCCTCAACAGCTCGCAGATGCCGGTCTTTCCAATGTCGCTCCAACTATTGCTAAACTATTCGGTATTTCAGATCTTCCAGAATCCTGGCGTCAACCACTAATTTAGTAAAAATCAGAGATGTTTCTTCAAAAAACGTCTAGAAAAATATACCACCTGTGATATAATCTGTGTAGAAAAATGACAATTTTTTGGTGGGAAATAAAGGAGCTATTATGCAAAAGATTACGAAAGCAATCATTCCAGTAGCTGGTTGGGGCACTCGTCGCCTTCCAATTACGAAAATTATTGAAAAATCAATGCTTCCTGTCGGCAACCGTCCGCTTGTTGATTATTCGGTACAAGAGTTAATTAAGGCCGGTATCACCGATATCTATATGGTCATTAGCAACGTCGAGCCTTGCCAGGTACAGGAGTTCTATCGTGATAATCACGCTCTTAACGATTATCTAGTCGAGCGCGGTAAAGCCGATCGTCTCGCACTCGCCAAAACTTTGCCAGATCACGTCAAAATTCATTACACCACTCAGGATCCAGCCGGTCGTTATGGTACCGCAGTGCCAATCGCTCTTGTGGTTGAAGAATATAATATTGACGAACCAGTCTTAGTCTTTATGGGTGATGATTTTGTCTGGAATCCAGATGGTGAATCCGCCGCAGAATCTCTAATTCACTCTCTACAAAATGCCGACGAATCTGCTATCTTAGGTGTCGAAATCCCAAGGGAAAAAGTCGATAAATATGGTGTTCTCAGTATCAAAGACGGCAAGTTGATCGGCGTAGTTGAAAAACCAAGCGTGGAAGAAGCTCCATCCAACATGATTAATGTTAGTAAATATATTATGTCAAAAGACCTACTTCGTCGCATTGTTAATTACGTTAAGTCTCACGACTTTGGTCCACTTGATCAAGAGTATCTCGTCACCGACCCAATTGATGAATACATCAACGAGGGTGGCGTGATGCGTGTTGCTCCAACCACCGGTGAATACCTGGATGGTGGATCCGTTGAAGGTTGGGTACACGCCAATAACGTCGTTACAAGCTACAAAAAAGCTAAATAATCTAGGGCAAACCACGCTTTTTGTTATTAAGGTATTTCGTTTGGATATATCACCAGATGAATAAAAAATAAGGAGGATTATGGCAAAAACACGCACCTATCAGGAGGAAATTGGCTCCGTTGTTGCGACAATGCGCAAAGAAAAAGGTCTCACTCAGGCTCAGCTTGCAAATATGCTTGGCACATCACAGTCCGCGATTCATCGTATTGAGAAAGGCGATCAAAACACTTCGCTTGAAATGATCAAGAAAGTCTCCACCGCGCTTGGTGGCCAAATCCTCTCTATTAACGACTCCTCCTCACAGTCTTTTCGTGTCAATGGCGGCCGAACGTTAAGTGGCACCATTACTATCAATACCTCAAAAAACGCTGCTGTTGGTCTGCTTTGTGCTAGTCTCTTAAATCGCGGTCGCACTGTCTTGCATCATGTAGCGCGTATTGAGGAGGTCTTCCGCATTATTGAAGTTCTAGAGTCCATTGGTGTTAAATGTCGTTGGTTTAATCGCCGTAAAGATCTTGAAATTATCACACCACGCGAATTAAAAATGGATGAACTTGACCTTGAGGCTGCCAGAAAAACTCGCTCCATCATCATGTTCCTCGGCCCGCTCCTTCATCGCTATGAAAATTTCAAACTTCCATATGCTGGCGGTTGTTCTCTCGGTACTCGCACGGTTGATCCGCATCTCAAGGCTCTCTCCGCCTTTGGGTTGGAAGTTGATGCTAAATGTAATGCTGGATTTTATGAAGCCAGCGTCAACCAGGCCGAACTAAACAGCCAAGACAACAAGCGTATCGTTCTTATTGAGCGTGGAGATACCGTGACCGAAAACGTCTTAATGGCCGCCGCTCTCTTCCCAGGCAAAACCACTATCATTGGCGCCTCACCAAACTACATGGTTCAGGATGTTTGTTTCTTCCTACAAAAACTTGGTGTCAAAATCAACGGCATCGGCTCCACTACTCTTGAGATTGAAGGCCTTGAGAAGATTGACGAAGATGTTGAATATTACCCAAGTGAAGACCCAATCGAGGCAATGTCCTTTATCGCGGCTGCTCTCGTCACTAAATCCGAAATTACCATTAGTCGTGCTCCGATCGAATTCCTTGAGATTGAACTCGAAGTGCTTCATTCTATGCACGCCAAAATTGACCGCTCTGAAGAGTACAAATCTTATAATGGCGAAACTAGGTTAGTTGATCTCACAATCCATCGCGCCGACCTTGTCGCACCAACTGATAAGATCCACCCGATGCCTTTCCCAGGCCTCAATATCGACAATCTTCCATTCTTCAGCGTGATCGCCGCCACCGCAACTGGCCGTACCTTGATTCACGACTGGGTGTTCGAAAATCGGGCAATCTACTCAACTTATCTCTCAAATCTCAATGCAAAAATTGAGTTACTTGATGCGCATCGAGTTTACGTTGAGGGGCCAACCAACTGGCATTCCGCTGAGCTTGTCGCGCCTCCAGCTTTGCGTCCTGCCGTGGTCGTACTAATCGCCATGCTAGCCGCCCCTGGTGTTTCTATCCTACGCAACGTCTATTCCATTAATCGTGGTTATCAGAATTTTGCCAAGCGCCTCAACCATCTCGGTGCCGACATTCGTCCGCTCTCAGGTATCTAATTACTTATGCTATAATCAGCATATGCTACAGTTTCTAAAAACCAAGAATTTTGACGAAGTCGTCTCTGAAATCAAAATTTCCAAAGTTGTTTTTACCTGTATTATGCTGATTATGGCAATTTTTGCTGGCATCTCATGCCAAATTAATCAGACCGAGCAGAACGCTGCCTATGTCAAAAAATATCTAGCTAGCAAAAAAGGTTATTATAGTAACTTAGTCTCAAATATGCGTCGCGCCGCCACTGAAAAATACTATGGCAGCTCCAGCAAAGCTGAAGATTTTTCAGAATCCTTCAAAAGCTCTTTTCAATCTATCTTGAGTCAGAACCCCGGACATAACCTAAAAGAAGGTGTTGTTTTTATGCAGCTCAAATATCTCAACGATTATTTTTCAGAAATCCTCGATCAGACCATTAGTCAAGAAACCACCGAAAGCCAACTCAATCGATTTCTTGACCTCAGGTTTGCCGCTGAGTCTAACCTAGAGGCTAAATCTAGAACCGACTCTAGCTCTAACCCCAACTCTGGCTCTAGCTATAACTCTAGCTCTAATCTCGATTCTAATCCTGAAACGCAAGCTGCATTTGCAAGCTCCAAAACTCAGATCTTAAACACCGCAGCAGCCAAAATCGATCAGCTCATGATCGCCGAACGTCTCACCATCGACCCCGCCATTCTTGAAGCCTTTCTCACTCCACTTGTCGACGTTTATTATAATCAGCTCATTACGATCAGTTTTTCAAAAGCTAGTGGCCGCCAAAATAATCCGGTCGTACGTTTTCTGATCATTAATCTGCCGATTCTCGTCCTTCTCGTCATGCTTATTTTTGGCTATTTTTTCTATACCAGCATCGGCGGTCGTCTCGCGATTTTCTGTCTCGTCCTCTCCCTCTTTTTTGTCGCCTTCAATCTTCAGGCGCCCGCCTCGAATCACAACATCGATCTCACCTACAACCAGCTCAGTCTCTTTGCGGATTAGTGCTATAATTAACACATGGAAATTTTTACGGAGGGACTCAACCCTGCTCAAAAAGAAGCAGTGGAAACATTGGCTGGACCAGTTTTGATTTTAGCTGGGGCTGGCTCTGGTAAAACCAAAACTTTAACTCATCGCATCGCTAATCTCATCGCCCATGGAATTCCTGGCGACCGGATGTTGGCTGTGACCTTTACCAATAAGGCAGCAAAAGAGATGCGCGATCGTCTTTGGCGTTTATTGCAGCAGGCTCGCTCCGACGCTCGTCTTACCCCGAGTTTTAAGGATGATGTTTTCGCCGATAATGCCGCCATGCTTGCTACTGACGGTACATTAGGTCGCGACATTGATAGTGATGGCTTCACCAATCCTCCTCGTAATTTTATGCCTTACATGGGTACCTTCCACGGCATTTGTGTGCGGATCTTGCGTATCGAATATCAGGCCGCTGGGCTTGATCGTAATTTCGTGATCTATGATACGGATGATCAAATTTCTCTAATCAAACAAGCCATGAAGGACCTGAAGATTGACGACAAAACTCTCCGTCCAAAATCAGTGCAAAGTACAATTTCTCATTGCAAAAACACCGGTCAAACTCCAGAGGAATATGAGGAAGAAGCTTATTATCCAAATCAGGTGAAAACTGCCAAAATTTTTGCTCGTTACGAAAAGCTCAAGCGGGAATCTTTCGCCCTCGATTTTGATGACCTCTTGCTTGAAGTGACCAAACTATTTGAAAATAATAAGATAATTCGCGAGAAATGGCAGAATCGTTTTGAACATATTTTGATTGATGAGTATCAGGACACTAACCATATCCAATATCGCCTAGTTAAGGCTCTAGCTAATCAAGATCGCAATATCTGCGTGGTTGGTGACGACTGGCAGTCAATCTATTCATGGCGTGGTGCCGACTTTACGAATATTTTAAACTTTGAACGCGATTTTCCAGGCGCCAAAACCATTAAGCTGGAGCAGAATTATCGAAGCACCGGCAACATCCTGACCGCCAGTCAAAAAATCATTAATCAAAACAAAACTCGCACCGATAAGGAATTATTCACCACCTCTGGTGAAGGAGAACCAATCGAAATTCAGTCGTTAATGGATGAAACCGCCGAAGCCAGTTTTGTTGCTATGAAAATCATCAATCTCCTAGCCAACTCAAAGGCCGTCATGCAAAACGGTGAGCTGGTTAAAGATTTTACGAGCTACTCGGATTTTGCTGTCCTCTATCGTACTAACGCCCAGTCATACGCTATTGAAAAAGCATTCATTTCACACCAGATTCCATATAAAATCATCGGCGGCGTACGCTTTTATGATCGCAAAGAAGTCAAGGATGTCCTCGCCATCCTCAAACTAATTGTTAATTTTCATGACCGCATCAGCCTGGATCGTATCTGTCGCAATGTGCTTTCTGGTATTGGCCCGGCCAGCCTCGAAAAAGTTCATACCTTCCTTAATCAGTCTGAAAATTATGACGCCACGGCGCAGGGAAGACGTAACGCACTCCTGGATGCTGGACTACTCGACACTCTTTCTGGTAAGGCCAAGAATAATTTTGCTAGATTGCAGAATTTCTTACGTGATCTCGATATGACTTTAAAGCCTGCCGAAATCATCGAAAAGGTAATTCATTATTTTGGTCTAGCTGAGTTGGTTCAGGACGGCACACCTAGTGGTGATGAGCGCGCGGAGAACCTGAATACTATGATCGGCAATGCTGCTGAGTTCGAATCTCTTGATGATTTTCTCGCTGAGGCTACCCTAATGTCTTCTGCTGATGAACAAACTTCAACCAACTTCGTTACCCTCATGACCATCCACGCTGCTAAAGGCCTAGAGTTTCCAGCCGTCTTCCTCGTGGGGCTTGAAGAAGGTCTTTTCCCAAGTTCTCGCTCCGATGACGAAGATTCAATCGAGGAGGAGCGCCGTCTCGCCTATGTTGGTATGACCAGGGCTAGAAAACTCCTCATTCTCACCTATGCCGGCTCACGTTTTTCGAATGGTCAAAGAAGCTACAATATGCCATCTCGTTTTCTCATGGAACTCGGCTATGACCCCTATGGTTCCACCAATCTGAATAATGGTTCTAGTAATAATTTTGGCTTCAGCTCTCAATCTCGAAACCATAGTCGTAGTTTTGACCCCTTCAATGATGATATTGAATATGATGATGTTGACCCATTTGAAGATAACCCCAACCCCTTTCAGGACGATACCGAAATTTACTACGAATAGCGACCCCTCTTCATAAAAGAACGCAGTTATGCTATAATTGCTAGGATGAAAATCAAATCACCGCTTTTCTACAGGCTTTTCTGTGGGTTCAGCGCCAGTATATTTGTTTTAACACTCCTCTTTGGTGTATTTTTTAGTATGCACCCAACCTACGCCGAATCCAAAGATTCCGATAATGGCGTAGTTTCTGATGCACATTTTGTAACTTTTCATGATGATACAAAATCTCTTACGATTAAAACTACCGCAAAAACCGTAGCAGAAGCTCTTGAACGTGTCAAAATACAATATCATACCTCTGATCATGTCGAGCCAGCCCTCACAGAGTCAATAAATTCCGATAATTTTCATATCAACATCTACCGTGCGCGCCCAGTGATTATTAAGAATGGCTCAATTAGCAAATTTGTTATGACCGCCAGTGTCGACCCTAAAGAGATTGCTCAGGCTGCCGGTATCACAATTTACGATGGCGACGAGCTATCTCTAGCTTCTAATCAGAATATTTTGGAATCGGGAGTTGCCACTGTTTATCAACTAACCCGAAATGGCGGCCGCACTATCACCGTCGAAGAAGATATTCCGTTTAATGATAAATCCGTCAGCGATACATCTTTACCAACTGGCCAGACCAATCTACGCCAAGTAGGCGAACTCGGTCGCAAATCTTCTGTCTATCAGGTTAACTTTGTAGATGGTAAAGAGGTTTCTCGTGAACTTATTAGTACTAATATTATTAAAAATCCAGTCGATCGCATCACTGCTGTAGGTATGAAAAAATCTGTCCCACCAGAATGGGAGACCTGTGCTTCTTACGCTCGCGCCGCCGGCGTCTCCGAAGCAGATATTTATGTTGCCCTCACTCTAATTTATCGTGAGTCTGGCTGTCGTTTTGACGCTACAAATGCCGGTAGTGGTGCATATGGTATTCCGCAGGCCCTTCCTGGTTCAAAAATGGCCAGCGCTGGTGCGGACTGGCAAACCAACCCAGTTACTCAGATCCGTTGGATGATTGGCTACGTAACTGGTCGCTATGGTGGTTGGAGTCAAGCGTGGAATTTCTGGCAAACCCGTCACTGGTATTAAATAAGATTCATATTAAATAAGACCCACATTAAAATAGGACCGATATTAAAATAAGACCCATATTAATATTAAAACCTTAGGACAAAAGACTAAATAACACATAGTAATAAAGAACTCGGATAAGATTAAAATGTTGCAGAATAAAAAGTCATTAGGTCAGAACTGGTTGAAGAATCGCCCGATTCTGGAGGAGCTTGCAGATAGCGCCATGTTGCCGCTTGATGATCCTGAAGAATCTCAGCCACTCTGCCTCGAAATTGGTCCGGGCCTTGGCACGCTAACTAGTTCACTCCTGCGCCGTTTTCCAAAGGTCCTCGCTATTGAGTATGATGAAAAACTAGCTAAAAATCTGCCTAATTCATTTCCGGGTAAAAACTTGGAAGTTAAGCACCAGGATTTTTTGCAATTTGATCTCGACACCATTAAAGAACCCTATGTTGTTGCTGGTAATATTCCATACTACATCACTAGTCCGATTATTCAACGTTTAATTTCCGCCAAAAACGCACCAAGACGCATTGTCTTACTAATGCAGAAAGAGGTAGCGGACCGTCTTTTACTTGGTCAGGGAAAATATACCTATCTGACACTTGCCGTCTTAAATTTTGCCGATGTTTTTCCCGGGGTTTATGTCGACCGAAGCCTCTTCACTCCACCTCCAAAAGTTGATTCAGCCTCAGTCATACTAGTGCCACGCAAAAAACCAATTGTCGATGAAAAAGTCCTCAAGTTTATTAAGCAATGTTTTGCCAACCCTAGGAAAAAACTCATCACCTGTCTACCTCTGATTACTAATCAATCTCGTGATCAGATTAAGGAAATTTATCGGAAGCTCAATTTTGATGAGAATTTTCGTCCAGCCGACCTCAATCTTTCCGACTGGCAGAATCTTTATGATTTGCTCTAATTATGTTAAGATAAACATAAGCGCAATGCTAATTTTTAGCGTACAAAATTTTTGCAAAAAGAACTAATTATAAGGAAAAAAATGGATCCAACTTTTCAGCCTCAAAATCAAAATGACACACCAAATGAAATAGGTCTCGATACTTCAGCCACTTCAACTAGCTCAGCCACTCCAGTCACCCCAATCACTCCAACCGCCCCAGCTACTTCAGTCACACCAACCACCTCAACTGCTGACTCAACTATCCCGACCACTCCAGCTGCCAACCCGACTATCTCAATCGCTTCAGCTAGCCCAACTACCTCAGCTGCCTCAAGTGATTCCGCGATGGGTGGCTCTGAACTTGATGGCCTCATGAGTGAGCTAAATAACTATCGACCAGAAAATGATACTACGCTCGGTTCGACAGGTGCCCCTGCTAATACTTCAACTTCCGCTACTTCTAGCACCTCTTCCGACTCTAATATCTCTGATCGTCCACAATTTTCTCCGTCTGAAAACCTTACACAAACCGCCACAGTTTCTGCCTCCATGCAAGGTTCAGATTTGAACACCACAAGTTTGACCGACAGTTCATTTACTCAGGCTCCTATCACGCAAACCTCAGCTACTCCAGCACAAGAAGCCACCGAGTCAGATGAGGAAGAAGATGAGGATAAGCCACTCACTGCTGCCGCTCCAGTTCCAGGCTCGATCGGAAGCGCTGTCTCTTATGTTGATGTTGAGAAGAAACAGGCCGAAGAAGCCGCTAAACAAGCCAAGAATCAGAATAAGCCAAAAATTAAACTCTCCAGCACTGCCATCCTTGCGATTATCGTCGGTGGTCTCTTTGTTATTACTGGTATCATCTTTGCTATTATTATACTCAGCTCACCAAAGAAGGCTCCCGCTGAAGCCTCTGGGAAAAATAAAGTTGCTCAGGCTGAATCAAAATCCCTCACTTGTGTTCGTCCACTTTCGACCAATGAAACTGCAGAGATTGGCGCCGCTTACGGAAACTTTGAACGTCAATTTGAATTCAAAAATGATAACCTAGAATCAATCAGTGAAAATTATGTCTATCAATTCAATAGTGCTGAGGCTGCTACTGCTGCAAAAACATCGATTGATTCAAATAACTCTAATGCCAACACGACCACCGTTGTCAATGTCAATCAGTTAAAGAAAATCACTAAAATTACCACCGAAAACCTCGATTCTTACATTAAGGGCATAGCTGAGCTAAATTCTGCTGCAGGGCATGACCTAAATAGCCTCCTTATCGCCGAGAATCAAACCGGTCTCTCTTGCTCGACGGTTGAATAAACGCCAGCCTCACCTTAGCGACTCTTTTGTAGTATAATAATTCTGATTATTGATAAAAATAAAGGAATCGCATGTCTCAAAAAACCTATATCACGACTGCCATTCCGTATGTCAACGGCGCGCCACATATCGGACATGCGGAAGATTATCTACTGGCTGATATTTTTGCTCGCTATAAAACCATGCAAGGTGCGAAAGTTCGCTTTCAGGCCGGCACAGACGAGCATGGTAATAAGATTGAAAAGAAGGCCCAAAGCTCTAATATCGACATTAAGCAATATGTTGACCAGAATTCACAGAAGTTCCGCGACTTTCTCGCCAAATTCAATATCGGCTACACCGATTTTATTCGTACAACCGACGAAGATCATATCAAGCGCGTACAGGCAATTTGGCAACGTCTAGAAAAACATATTTACTCTGCCAGCTACAACGGTTGGTATTGTGAAGGTTGTGAAAGATTTGTCACTCAAAAAGAATATGACGAAAATCAGGGTTCATGCCCAGATCATCAGACGCCATATCAGCACCTCACAGAATCTAATTATTATTTCCGTGTCTCGGACTTTAAGGATCAGATCCGCGAGGCTATCGAAAATAATGAGATGCAAATTTTACCGGAATTTCGTAAAAACGAGATTTTAAGGCTGCTTGAAGACACTCCTGATGTCTCAATCTCACGTCCGCTTGCTCATCTCACTTGGGGTATTCCAGTTCCCGGCGACGAGTCTCAGGTTATGTATGTCTGGATGGACGCTCTCACGAACTATATTACAGTGCTTGGTTACCCTGATCAGGATATTTCTGATTTTTGGCCAGCTGATCTCCAGGTTGTTGGTAAAGATATTTTACGTTTCCACGCGATCTTATGGCCAGCTATCTTGCTAGGCCTCGGTCTTCCGCTTCCAAAAACTATCCTCTCTCATGGTTTTATCCTGACTGATGGTCAGAAAATTAGTAAATCTCTCGGCAACGTCATCGATCCAGTCGAGGTTCTCGAAAAACACGGTATTGACGCCTTCCGTTACTACTTTACTAGGCACGTAGATACCTTCCTCGATGCCGATTTCACCTGGGAGAAATTTGAGAACGCCTATCGTAATGAGCTTGCCAATGATTATGGCAACCTTGTCCAGCGTCTTTCGGTACTCTGCCAGAAAAATGGTGCCCCAAAAATCGATTTCAAGCCAAGCCTGAATGGCGCCTATGCTGCCTTGATGGATCAGTTTGAGTTTACCAATGCCATTAATTTTGCTTGGAGCATGGTACAAGACGTTAACCGCCACATCGAAGAGCAGAAGCCGTGGCAAATCGCCAAGACTGATATGGCAGAGGCTAAAGTTATTCTAACTAATCTCGTCGAAGAGCTTTTAATCGCTAACCATCACCTTAAGCCATTTCTTCCAATCGCCGAAACGGTTGAGCAGATCTTTGCTGGTAGTGGTGAGATTCTCCCACCAAAGACTCCACTCTTTCCAAAAGACTAATATTTATAAAAAATAGCTTATAAAAAATAGCCCCGCGGGGCTATTTTTTATGAAGTCAAGTTTGCTTATTTGCAGCACTTAGTGTCGCAGCATTTGTCATCGCAACACTTAGTGTCGCAGTAGTCTTTGCAGCAACAGTCGTCCTTGCAGCAATTATCGTCGCAGCAAGCTTCATTATCATCAGACAATGCAGTTGCAACATCACCGAGGAAGAATGCTAGAATACCAGCAATTACTGGGGTGAGAATGTAGACGAGAATTTCAAGACCAACCTTGCTAATCAAGGCACCAAAGTTCTCAGCAGAAGTTGGGAAAATCTGGTACATAATGGCAATAGCTGGGTTCAAGATAAAGTTGTTAGAAATCTTGAGGAAGTTGCTTGAAATGACGATTGCAAAGAGTACTGCAAGGGTCATACCACCACCGATGATTGCGGCGTAGGTAAATGCGTTGCGGCGGGTTTTGTATTCTTGTGCTCGATTGAAGAAGAAAGCAAAGGTAAATACGCCAAGGAACTCAATGGCAGCAAGTGACCACATTGCGCTCGCCTCAACAGGGTTCAATGCAGGTAGGTCAACCTTAGTTTCACCAGCCATGCGGAAGGCATTGATGATGATAAGGCCGAGCCATGCACCGATCACCTGAGCGACCATGTAAAGTACACCACGGATAGCTGAAATGCGACGAGTTGCCATCATACCAGCAGTGATAGCAGGGTTAAGTTGTGCACCTGAAAGTGAGAAAACTGCAAGAGTTACACCAATCACGCCAAAGAGCACATAAAGTGGTTGATAAATACCAAGAGTCAAAAGTAGCATAGTGAGGAACATGGTCCCAAGTAATTCACCGGCTACAGCGCCCCAGATCTTTGGTGATTTAAAAATAGTTAAGATATTTTCGTTTGGATCGCCTTTTTTGGCAAAGAAACCAGCAAAAATGCATTTGCCATTCTTGCAGCTCTTGCATCCCTTGGCTTCGAAGGTTTTGACTTCTTCAGCCTTGACTTCTTCAGTTACAGTTGTTTCTGGTTCGGCATTTTCAGCTACGGTCACTACTTCTTCGACGACGGTAACTTCAGCCTTCTTGTTAGTATTTTTTGGCTTGTCAGCAGACTTTTTAGCCTTCTTGGACTTACTTGTTGCCATTATACCTCCTTAAATAATATTGAGAAAATTATATCACATCTGTGGTAAAATACTTAAAGTTTAAATCAAAATGAAAGGTATAGGATGGGAGTCATCGTTCATAAAGAACAGGAAAGAAATACAGAATTAAGTCGTCGCATTGCTGCAGACTTAAAAATTAAGGCGGAGCAAACGGCTAAGGGCTCCGATCCAGATCTCGTGAACGATTCTGATTATCTAAAAGAGTCCAAGACCACTGGTCGTTATGGTTGGTTTTGGCTTGTTCTGATTGGTCTTGCCATCCTCTCACTCATCCTTATTGTCGTCATCTAGTCTAGCTAGTTTTTTACTCTGATTCCCGTAAAACAGGTTATAATAGAAGGGAATATGAAACTTACAGACTTAAAACAGGCATTAAAAGACCTAAGCCTTGAATACAGTAAAATCAAAGATCTCCCACAAGAGGAGCGCAAGGCTTTTGGTCAGGAAATTAACCGCAAAAAACTGGCCATCCTTGCTGAAATCGAGGCGGAAGAGGCTAGACTTGAAGCAGTCGACATTAAACCAATTGATCTCACGGCCCCAATGGCAGAGAATGTCGAGGTTAAACCAAAAAGGCATGGCAGCAAGCACCCACTCATGGTTGAGCTTGACAAAGTAATAGATATATATTCTAATATGGGATTCGAAGTCATGGAGTCCACTCAGCTTGACGATGAATTTCATATGTTTGAGTCACTCAACTTCCCTGAAGGTCACCCGGCTCGCGATGGCTATGACACCTTCCGTACCAAGGAGGGCTTCATTCCTCCAGCTCACACCTCCACGATGCAGTACCGCGCCCTCACTTCTCGTCTTGACCAGCTTGAACAGGACGGCCAAATTGCGGTGGTGATTCCTGGTCGTGTCTTCCGCAATGAAGATGTCGACGCCACTCATGAACATACTTTTTATCAGTGTGAGGGTGTCTTTGTTTCAAAAACTGCCACAATGGGACAGATGCTCGGTGTGCTCAAAAATTTCTTTGAGACCTATTATGGCCAAACTCTTAACACGAAAACTCAGCCAGGTTATTTCCCATTCACTGAGCCATCTCTTGAGTTTCAAATCGAAAAACCAAAGGCTCTCGGCGGCAAAGGTGATGGCTGGCTTGAGATGATGGGCTGCGGCATGATTCATCCCAATGTCCTCAAGACCGCTGGCATCGACCCGACTATCTATAAGGGGTTTGCCTGGGGTGGCGGCATTGACCGCTTGGTTATTCTCAAGTATCAGCTTGACGATATCCGCTTCTTTGAATCTGGTAAACTTAATTTCTTGGAGGAATTCTAATGCTTATTTCGCTAAACGCCATTAAACGCTATGTCAATATCCCAGATTCAATCTCAAATTCCGACTTGATGAAGTTGATTGGCTCTCGCCTGGTCGAAGTTGAAGGTACCGAATCACTGGCGGAAAAATACCAAAATATCTACATCGCAAAAGTAGTTAAATGTACCGACATCGAAGGGACTCATCTTCATCTCTGTGAAATTGATGCTGGCATCCGCAATGCTGAGTTTAGTACGCTGGAAAGCGGTCTGATCCAGGTCGTCTGCGGTGCACCAAATGTGCGTGCCGGCATTCTGGTAGCCTGGCTTGCTCCTGGCGCCATCGTTCCTTCCACTTTTGGGGCTGAGAACTTCCAGCTCTCTGTTCGTAAACTTCGTGGCTATGAAAGCTATGGTATGATCGCCGGTCCTGATGAGCTAGGTTTTGGCAATGAACATAAATATATCGCTGAAATTGCGCCTGATCTCGCTAATCCTGGTGATACCTTCTCCAGTGTCTTCGGCCTCGATGATTTGATTATTGACATTGAAAATAAGTCTCTGACTCATCGCCCAGACACATTTGGTATTATCGGATTTGCCAGGGAAGTAGCTGGTATTCTCGGTCAGAAATTTGACGAGCCAAAGATCTATCAAGGTGACTTTAGGTCTCAAACAGAGGTCTTTACCCGCAAAAATAACGAGTTGTCTATCGAAATTACTGATTCAAAACTCTGTCCACGCTATTCCTGTGTTGTTTTAGAGCAATCAGATTTTATTAAAGAACCTACTCCCGAGGTCCCGGATAATCGTCCACTCACCAAAGATAGTATTTTCCTCTACAAAGCTGGCATGCGTCCTGTCTCTCAAATTGTTGACGCCACTAATCTCACAATGCTTGAGACCGGTCAGCCGCTTCACGCCTTTGATTACGATAAATTCATTGCCGTCGGTGGCAGTGACCAGCCAAAAATTCTAGTTCGCCGTGCTAAGGATGGTGAAAAACTCACTCTCCTCGATGACACGGTCGTCGATCTAAATGAAAACGATATTGTGATTACCTCGAACGATATTCCAGTTGCGCTTGCTGGCGCTATGGGTGGGAAGAATACGGAAATTGATGAGAATACAAAGCGTATCTTGCTTGAGTCAGCCACTTTTAGTCTTTATAATCTTCGCAAAACCCAGATGGCCCATGGTATTTTCTCTGAAGCCATCACACGTTTCACGAAGGGTCAGCCAGCTTTTGGCACCGTTCCAGCTCTTGAGCTTTGCCTTGAAAAGCTCGGTGTCAAAAATCTGGACCAAGTTGCCTTTTTTGACCAAAACTCGGTCGAAAATCAGCCTAATTCCGACAAGTCTCTCATCGTCATCTCCCTTTCTGATCTCAATCAAACTCTCGGTGCAAATTTCACTGTCACCGAAGTAAAACAGACACTCGAGAATGTCGGATTTATCGTCGACACCAACGCCGAACAACTTGTTGTTCAGGCTCCACTCTGGCGCACCGATATTCATATTAAGGAAGATATTTATGAAGAGATGGGTCGCCTCACTGGTTTTGATAATATTCCAAAAACCTTGCCAACTCGATCATTCAAGGGTAGTCCAAAAAATCCACTTTTCGCACTCAAGTCCGAGATCCGCAATATTCTATCTGATGTCATTGGTGGAAGTGAGCTTCTAACCTATAGTTTTGTCTCCAAGGCGCTTCAACAAAAAGTTGGTGAAAACATCGAAGACAGTTATGAAATTGTCAATTCGATTTCACCAGAGCTCCAGTGCTTCCGTCAGTCCATCATCCCAAGTCTGCTTGAAAAAACCTATGAAAATCAGAAAGCCGGCTTTAAGGATTTTGTACTCTATGAGATGAACCAGGTCGCCAAAAAGAGCTTTGGTATGCAGTCTGACCAGACGCCAAGTCTAGAATCGCACCTCGCCATCTGTCTTGAAGGTGACTATTACCAAATCAAACAGATTTGTGAGACACTCGATCGCCGCCTCGGCTTCGATTTTAAATTTACTGAGTTTAAATCCGCCCAATATCCATATTTTGAACCACTCCACTCTGTCGATATTAAAGTTGGCCAAACTGTGATTGGTGCCCTTGGCGAAATAAAGCACTCCGTCTTAAAAGGTATGAAGTTAAAAAATATCGCCGCCCTCGAAATCAACCTCGTTCCGCTACTTTCTCTCACTCCAATCCTTCGTGGAGCACAAAAAATCAGTCGCTTCCCATCCGTTACTCGCGATCTTACCGTAAAAACATCCGATCAAGTCTCGTTTGCAACCTTAAATCAGACAATCGAAAAAGCCTTGAAACGCGACAATTTTGTCTACGAAATTGAGCCAGTTTCTATTTATCGTCAGACGGAAAATAGTGAAACCAGAAACTGTAGTTTCCATCTCAGCTTCGCCAGCACCGTAAAAACTATGAGTGCGGACGAAATCTCTGATATAATGAAGCAAATCGCACAAAATATTACAGAACTTGGCGCTGAGATTATCTAATCCCACGTCCAGACTTTTTCCAAGGAGGTATATGCAAGAAAAAGAACTTAAAACCAGCCTAAGCCAGCGCATTGTCATCGGTATTATCGCCGTATTACTCTTCGCTTCGACCATCGCCATCTATGCTTTAATTGTATTAAATGGCGAGAAAAATAAGGCCACCAGCTCCGTTAAAAAAGAAGAGCTTGCCGCCGTAACTAAGGAATTAACCGAAAAGCAAAAACAATTAAAAACCGCTTCCGAGAAGATGTCAAAGCAGTATTTTAACACTCTCAACTCTTTTAGAAGCAAAGTCAAAGCCTATAATGCTGAATCCGTCCAAAACGCCGGCCTTAAGGTTTACGATCTCAAGTCCAGCGACGGCGCTGAGATCACCGACGCCACCAAGTCTTACTACGCTTACTACATCGGTTGGTGCCCAGACGAATCTGTCTTCGACTCATCTTTTGATGACCCAAAGAAGCCGACCACACTCAAAGAACCTCTCGCCGTCACGAATCCAGCCAGCCTCATCGCCGGTTGGTCAGAGGGAATTAAGAGTATGAAAATCGGCGCAGTACGTGAAGTTGATATTCCAGGTGCGCTCGCTTATGGTAATGATCGTGAAATTTGTGGCGCCAAAAACTCCCCACTCAAATTCATCATCCTTCCAATCAGCGTAACCGATGAATACAAAACTCTAAACTCTGAATACAGTAAGCTCTATAATAAATATCAGAAAATTCAAGCCGAAATTAACGGCCTCGGCGCTTAGAATAAATACTCCTGGAGACCCCAGGAGTATTTTTTAACATAACCATATTGACAAAAAACCAGAAGTATTATATAATAAAAATGTCCTGTGACGAGTGCTCACAGGAAGTGTTATTCTCAAACAAAGGGGGAAAAATTATGTTTGCTTCTAGTTTTAACAAGTTTGTTGCTATTTGGTTGCTTCTGCTTCCGTTCCTTTTTGGCTTCTTTGATTGTGCCGGTAGACCGGTCATCGTGGGAGAGCCGAGAAGACTTGAGATGAGATACAGAGCGCGCTTCCCGCAGGCATTGCGCAGACGTTTTGACCATGCAGTCTTGCTGGCAAACACCGTCATCGCAATACTCGGTTGGATGAGATACTGGGACGCATACAGACTACCGTCTGTTATGTCCTTAGGCTGGTCCGTGGTTTGCATATGGATCTTTCTGGTCCTCTTAGTTGCGTTTCTGACTCGTTCCATCATGGGGCAGTTATATCTCTATGGATCATCTTTGAAGATGTTCATTATGGAGAGATTCGCAAAGTTCAACAAGCATCACTATCAGATCGACAGATCGGGTACTTACATTACTCTTCCGATAGATGAATATCTTGGAAGAAAAGTACGTAAGTGCAGAAAAGTCGAAAAGGGTGAAGGATCTAATGTTGTAGATATTCAGTCTAGAAAGACTGGACGTCACACTTCAGACCGTGAAGTAAAATAATTTTCTCTCTTCACAAAAGCCCCACTTCGGTGGGGCTTCACCTTTTTATACGCTCGTCTTTTCGCTAATTATCCTATACCATTCGCGTAGCTTCTCTAAAATTTCTGGGTTGATTGGTCTTCCATCGGCCGTTTTTTGTCCTTCTTTCGCCAAGGTTTCCAGATTATTCAAACTAGCAAAGAAGCGTCCACTTTGATTTTTAATCCGCTCCAGGCGGTCGGCTTCCCAGAGTGAAAGTTCTGCAGCCGACAATGATTCCTTAAAATTGCGGCCTTTATAATGCAAAAATAGTTTCGGAAGTCGCTCATCGACAAACTCGGGATGAAGATCGCTTAGGTCATTAATATCAGACGCTTGAATCTTGCGGCAAATTCGTCTATCTCCTTCTGGCAAAAAGCCATCATATAATCCCGCTTCCACGTCAAGAGACTTCGGAAAATCACTCTTCTTCTCATATAAACTGCGCATCCTTTCGGCAAAATCAGGATGTGCTAATAAAATCCGCAAGTTCTTTCGTATCAATTCTTTTGTTAAGCCAATTTTCTCCCAACCGGAAGTCGCCCGAGGGTGCGGCGCCACAGGATCGCTTGATGCCTCCTCCGACACTGCGTCAAGGACAGAGGTCGGGGCTACCGCTGGGCATTTATTAAAGCACAATTCCTTCACCGCCTCACCGAAATCAAACCAGGTCTGATATTCCTTACCGGCGCGACTGATTTTAGTCTCTGGCACAAAATTCTTTTCCGCCTCCAGCAATTCCTCGAGATTATATCTTAAATTAAAGACCAAAATATTACCGTTCTTACTGGGTGCTAGGGGAAAAGCCACGGAAGTATTCAAAAAATCTGAACTATATCGGCCAGAGGTATAAACAAATGGCTCAGGGTTTTGCAGATTCACTAACTTCTGTACTGCTTTTTTATCGCGCATCTTCAAAAGATAATTAAAGATCTGCGGCTGCTTATCACGGAGTAAGCGCGCGAGTGAAATTAGGGCCTCCACATCCGAGAGCGCATCGTGAGCTTTTTCATGAGTAATTTTATTTAATTTCGAGAGGAGCTCTAGCTTATTCGCTGCCTTTTTTGTCCCAGTTTCGGGATCAATTTTGACTGGCCAAACAATACCTTCCGGCCTTAAAGCCCGCACCATCCTCACCACGTCAAGAAGGTCCCAGCGGCTACGCCCATCTTTCCATTGCCACTCGTATGGATCATAGAAATTCCGCCAGAACAAATATCGCATATGTTCATCGTCAAAGCGCACTGAGTTATAGCCACAGACAATCGTGTTTGGTGTGAAAATCTCCTCTGAGACTACTTTGCAAAATTCCGCCTCAGAAAGTCCTGAAGCGACCGTCTCCTGTGGCAAAATATGAGTCACCATAATCGCATCTGGACTAGGTAAAGTATCATCGTTTAATTTAATCAAAAGATTCACAGGTTCGCCAACTGGTTCTAGGTTAAATTTTGTGCGCTGTCCCGCAAACTGCATAATCCGATCTTCCCGCGGGCTAATGCCAGACGTCTCGAGGTCATAAAAGAAAAAATCCGGCTCACTCTCTCTGTCAAAATCGGCCCTCCTCCCGCCATTTGCCTGATAGTATGCTGCCTGGTCCGGATCAAAACGTGAATTCATGACTCTATTATAGCAATAAATAAAATATCCAAAACTATGCTATTATTCAATTATCAGATCGGCATTAAAATTAAAGATGTCGAAAATAAATAGAGAGGATCGTATGCGCAAAACTAAGAAGACTCCGGAATATCAAGCCACAATAAGACGGAGTTTGCACTATTTTTTTGAGGTAAATAAAAAATACAAGTGGTATAATCTTGCCATTTTGGCTTTAGTTCCTATTATTACTTTAATAAAATCTACAATCGCGCCACTCATTATCGCTAATATTGTTGAAGTTCTTTCGACTTCTCGCGCGGAAGATTTTATTAGTTCAGGCAACCTACTCCAGATCTCAATCGTCCAAAAAATTCTCCCTCAGGGTCTCCTAATCCTTGCGCTCGAAATCATTGGCCCTATAATCTTAGGCAACTTACAAATGTATCTCATCTGGAAAATGGAACTTCTTGCCACAAACGATCTCACTTCAAAATGTTTCAATGTTATTAATAATCAGTCAATGCAGTTCCACTCTGAACGTTTTTCCGGCTCACTCGCTTCCCAGGTCTCAAGATTTGCTAACGCCTATGAACGCTTTATGAACAGTACGATTATGAATATTTTGCCGCTCATTATTTCACTAGTCTCAATTTTTGCAGTTCTCTTTATGCGAACTCCAATTTTTGCCGGCATCCTTCTCGTTATTCTAATTTTCTTCACTTTTATCTCCTCTCGCAAGATGGACAAAATCGCTGAATACAATAAGGCCTGGTCAAAGGCCATCAGTGACCGCGAAGGTCAGTTTGCCGATTCTGTTACTAATATTATGACAGTTAAATCTTATTCTCAGGAGAAATATGAGCGCAAACGTTATAACGAATATCAAGAAAAAATTTTCACTACTGGTAGACAAGCTACGTTAAGCGTTGTCGAACGTAACCTGGTTTTTCATGGCTTTATTTTATCAATCAATATCTTGATGCTTTGGTTTATTATCTTTGGTGTACCGCTATTCTCTCTTTCGATCTCCACAATTTTATTAATCTTCCAATATACGCAAACTATTCAAGGTAAGCTCTGGAATATTAGTGGTATTTTCCGAAGTTTCATGCGTGTCTTCGGCGACGCCCATGAGATGACCGTCATTCTCGACACCGTCGATACTGTCGTCGATGAAAAAGGTGCCAAAAAACTAATTGTCGATAAAGGCTCCATTCACTTTGATCACATCAACTTCAAACATGCGGACGCCAAAGAGGACATCTTTAACAATTTCGATCTTAAAATCAAACCAGGCGAACGCGTCGGTCTGGCTGGTCTGTCTGGCTCCGGCAAAACCACTCTCACCAAGCTCCTCTTACGCTTTGCCGATGTCGATGCCGGCACCATCACGATAGACGACCAAAATATCAGAAAAGTCACACAACACAGCCTCAGAAAAAATATTGCCTATGTCCCTCAGGAAGCTTCACTCTTCCACCGCACCATCGCCGAAAATATCGCCTATGCTAAACCAGATGCTACAATGGAAGAAATTAAACATGCTGCAAAACTTGCTAACGCCGCTGAATTCATTGAAAAACTCCCTAACAGTTATGAAACCATGGTTGGCGAACGTGGTATTAAGCTTTCCGGTGGCCAACGCCAACGCATCGCCATCGCTAGAGCCATCTTAAAAGACGCTCCAATTCTAGTCCTTGATGAAGCCACCTCCGCTCTCGATTCCGAATCTGAATCCTTAATCCAAGAAGCCCTCCTTCGCCTCATGCACGGCCGCACCTCCATCGTAGTAGCGCACCGTCTCTCCACCATCTCCAGCCTCGACCGCATCGTGGTACTAGGCAACGGCAAAATTATTGAGCAAGGCTCTCACGATGAACTGCTCAAGCTAAAAGATGGACAGTATAAGAAGTTGTGGGACTTACAATCTCATAGGTAATTACAATGAATAAGATAAATATATTACTCACCAGAGCCAACGGAAATCTCTCCGATAAGAAAGAGGTGATAGAAAAAGCAGTAAAAGTAGCCGAGGAATATATTTTCCCGAAACTTAAAATAGACTGGGATATTGATGTTTTGGTTACCAACCGACTATATGATATTCTAATCCTAGAAGATGGCGTAGGCGGACGTACAAGAGCCTTTGACTTCATTGAGTTTGCTGTGAATCAGGAAAAGGCCACTGAAAATCTAATTTCCGAAATGTTAGTCCATGAACTTTGCCATGCGGCGCGCTGGGGTAAAAATGATGAATGGATTGCCTCACTATTTGACGGTATAATTAACGAAGGTATTGCGACTTACTTTGAGGCGGAATTCATAAAAAATAGAAACAAGAGAACGGTATTTATTAAAACAATCCTTGATCGCTCCAATGAAGAAAACGAAAAAATCCTAGATCTTGTTCGTGATAGGCTAAACTCCAACGAATATGATTACAATAAGATCTTCTTCACTGGCAATAACAAGCTACCGCGTTGGTCTGGCTACTCTCTAGGCTTTTATCTCGTCAAGAAATACCTTGAAAAAACTGGCAAGACAATCGAAGGAGCTTTTGCTGACAAATACGTAGATTTTAAAATTATCTTATAAAATAGGGAATACGAAGTCGGATCCTTTAAAAACCAGTGTTGCGCTTGAGATGTTAGTTTAGATCCCCGCTGGCTTTTTAGGCCAAAATATGATAGAATATACCAACTTTGAGAAAGGGGAATTAATGAACGAAGAGAGTAATGGACTATTATCCAAAGGGGGAATCGAATTACAGAGCGGATCGACCGAGAACTGCATTAAGGTCCGCGGTGCCAGACAACACAATTTGAAGAATATTGATCTGGATATTCCACGCGATAAATTGGTCGTCATCACTGGTCTTTCTGGTTCTGGAAAATCCAGTCTTGCTTTTGATACTATCTATGCCGAAGGTCAGCGTCGTTATGTTGAGTCTCTCTCCTCCTATGCCAGGATGTTTCTCGGTGTGATGGATAAGCCAGATTTTGATACCATCACCGGCCTTTCTCCTGCTATTTCAATCGATCAGAAATCTACCTCAAGAAATCCTCGCTCTACCGTGGCCACCGTCACCGAAGTCTACGATTATCTCCGTCTCCTTTTTGCGCGTGTTGGCGTTCCTCATTGTCCCATCTGCCATCGCGAGGTCTCTCGTCGTTCAGTTGAAGATATCGTTAATGAAGTAATGAAATTGCCTCTCGGTTCAAAATTAATGCTTCTTGCTCCCCTTGTCCAGCAGAAAAAAGGTGAATTTCAGCACATCTCCGAGCAATACCTTCAAAAGGGCTTTTCGCGCGTTCGTGTTGATGGTATTGTTTATGCTCTTGATGAGTTTCCAGAGCTTGAAAAACAGGAGCGTCATGACATTGAATTAGTGGTCGATCGTTTTATTTTAAATACTGAGCTTTATTCTCGTATTTCAAGCTCCATCGAACAGGCATTGGACCTCGGTCAGGGAATTATTCAACTTCTCAAAATCAACGATAATAGTTCAACTATCGAAGGGAAAACCTTGGGTGCTCAAAATACAGAAGTGCTCACCTATTCACAGCGCTATGCCTGTCCAGTTCACCCAGATGAGCTGATCCCTGAACTTGAGCCAAGACTCTTCTCCTTCAATGCTCCTCAAGGTGCCTGTCCAACCTGTACGGGTCTTGGCACTCGCATGGAAATTGATCCCAACCTAGTCTTCAATAATAACCTCACTATTGCCGAAGGTGGCATTCGTCCGTTTAATCGCGTTCAGAGTGATTCTTGGTGGCTTAAGCGTCTTACTGCTGTTGCCAACCGCCATGGCTTCTCCGTCCATACTCCAATCGGTGAACTCACTGATGCCGAAAGACATCTGATTCTTTATGGTACCGGCGAAGAGAAATATCAAATCAAGATTTCCGGCTCTGGTAAATGGCAAGAAGGTGCAACCTACGAATCAGTCTATGAAGGTGTGATTCCGACTCTTGAACGCCGTCATCGTGAAACTGACTCTGATTTTATGCGTAAGGATATTGAGCGCTTCATGCGTGTGCGTGAATGTCAGACCTGTCATGGTGCTAGGTTAAAACCAGTCGTTCTTGCGATTACTATTCATGGGTTAAATATTGTCGACATGTGTAACCTAGATGTCGATTCGACAATTGATGTCCTTTCTCAGGATCTAGGTTTTTCCGAAGCTGAAGAATTGATCGCTAAGCCAATTCTGAAGGTGATTAAGGAACGTGTAAAATTCATGCAAGACGTAGGTCTTGGCTATCTTGAGCTTGGTCGTTCTGCTAATACTCTTTCTGGTGGTGAAGCACAGCGTATTCGTCTGGCCACCCAAATTGGCTCCGGCTTACAAGGTGTTTTGTATGTTCTCGATGAGCCATCCATTGGTCTTCACCAGCGCGATAATGATAAACTAATCGCCACCTTGAAGCACCTACGTGACCTCAAGAATACCGTGCTAGTCGTTGAGCATGACGAAGATACAATGTTAAATTCAGATTACCTAATTGATATTGGTCCTGGTGCTGGTTCTCGAGGTGGTCACGTGGTGGCCGCAGGTACCCCTGCCGAAATCATGCAAAATGAACAGTCTCTTACTGGCCTATATCTGAGTGGTAAAAATAAAATCAGTATTCCAAAGAAGCGCCGTCAGCCAAAATCTGGCAAAGAACTTGTCATTATTGGCGCCAGGGAAAATAATCTCAAAAATATTGATGTTCATTTTCCACTTGGCGTTATGACCGTTGTTTCCGGCGTTTCCGGTTCCGGTAAATCCACCCTAGTTAACGAAATTCTTGCTAATGAACTTCTTGCAAGACTCCATCGTGCCCAAACCGTGCCAGGCGAACATACTCGCATTGATGGTATTGAAAATCTCGATAAATGTATTGTGATTGATCAGAGTCCAATTGGTCGCACTCCTCGTTCCAATCCTGCCACCTACACTGGCGTCTTCACTGCTATTCGTGAACTCTTTGCCGCCCAGCCAGAGGCTGAAATTCGTGGCTATAAAGCAGGTCGTTTTAGCTTTAATGTTAAAGGTGGTCGCTGCGAGACCTGTCAGGGTGATGGTGTCAATAAAATCGAGATGCATTTTCTTCCAGATGTTTATGTTACCTGTCCAACCTGTCATGGTAAGCGTTATAACCGCGAAGCTCTCGAAGTAAAATATAAGGGTAAAGATATATCTGATGTTTTAAATATGACCATCGATGAGGCTGTTGATTTCTTTGAGAATATTCCAGTCATTGTTAATAAACTAAAGACTATTCAAGAGGTCGGTCTTGGGTATATTCGCCTTGGCCAGTCCGCAACTACCTTCTCTGGTGGTGAGGCTCAGCGTATTAAAATTGCCACCGAACTCTCTCGTCGTAGTACTGGTAAAACGCTCTATATTCTAGATGAGCCAACTACAGGTCTTCATACCGACGACGTCAAGCGACTTTTGCAGATTCTCAATCGCTTAGTAGATGGCGGTAATACTATGGTGATTATTGAACATAATTTGCATGTTATTAAATCGGCTGACTGGGTGATTGATATGGGGCCAGAAGGTGGCCAGCATGGCGGCTTGGTTATTGCCGAAGGTACTCCTGAACAGTTATCAAAGCGTGATGATACTCCAACTGGCAAATTCCTGCGCGAGGCTCTCAAAAACTAGGTTAAAAATATCTACAAAAAACCGACGATAAAATTATCGCGGTTTTTTATTTAGCGCCAGACAGTTTAGTTGAAGTTGTTTAATTAATTCTGATTGTGCGTCATCGATCTTTTGGGGCTCACCCTGCCAGATTTTTAATGCTGGATCCTGAATTGCGCGACCAAACGAGAAAGATAATCTATATTTGCCTTGGTTTTCTCTAATGATTGCTTGAAGATTTTTCGTGGCCTGCTCTTCGCTCTGTCCACCTGATAAAAAGACTACTCCACCAATATCTTCTGGAACAGTTTCAGAGATTAATCGCATCGTCATGCGGCCAGTCTCTTCAGGCTCGTTATTTTGGGCATAAATCATATTGATTTTTAAAATACAACATTCAAGATCAACCCCCAGCTCCTGCAGTTTCTCGAACAATGCGACTAAGACCTGTTTCGTGTGTTTATAAAAATCTGCAATACTCTGTTCTCCATGCAGTACTTCCGGTTCTATAATTGGCACCAGCTTTTTTTCAAGTGCTTTTTTCGCATAGACTGCCAGGTCTCTTGTATTTTGCTGAATCACTCCTTCAGGGATTTGTGAATTTTTCTCCGCTTCAAAGACCGCACGCCATTTTGTAAAACGAAGGCCCAAATTGTAATATCTGCTTAACCTCTGGTCTAGATCTTCAAGCCCACATGTGAGGCAGTTGACTTGATTCTGTATCTTTTCAAGGCCAAGATCCACTTTTACCCCAGGTAAAATGCCTTTTGCTGCTAAAAATTCAGGAACACTCTGTCCGTTTGCTATTTTCTGCACCACTGTTTCTTGGGCTAAAATTATACCATTTAAATATTCATTAATGTGTGGCGTCGTTACTAATAATTCACGGTATTCTTTTTGTACTGTCCGTGTTTCTGGTAGGCCATATTTTTTAAGCTTACGGCGAATTGATTTTTTTGATTCATCAATTGCTAAAATACCCCTATAATCAGCGGTTAGCGCTTTGGCCATCAGTCGTAAATTATCCTCTTGTTTGAGGGAGGCCTTTAATTTGTTATATAATTTATCGATGCTTAGGGTACGACTCATCTTGGCATTCTCGATATTTATTTTTGCAAACCTTAACGCACGGTTCGCATTCCAACCAGACGAAAGCGCAGCGAAAATTGTGCCGGCAGCAATGGAATAAATCGTCAAATGGGTCTGAAAAACTTTCTTATTACGTTTTAAAAAGACCCTTTCTTCTCCGTTTATAATTGCGGTTGGAGTAATCAGAAAAACCTTTTGATTATCCAGGCTGGCCTCTAGTGGTAAAAGTAATTCTGTATTTTTACCAGTCACAAATACTAGCTTAGCTTTTGCGTATAATTTTTTAGCAACTTCTTTTGCCATAAAATCATCCACTTGATGCAAAAAACCACAGGAAATCTGACTAGTATGAATGGCCAATTTAACCTCTTGATGCAATTCTAGATATCGCTCTAATCTTTCTAAGTCATCAATCCCGAGCCTTGCCGAACGGTCAATAAAAATCCAATCTGGCTTCGTTTCCGGTGTTAAAAAGTCAGTCTTTCCACACAAACTTGTAGTTAGATATTTTACCGTATTACCAGTTTTCAGAACATAGCGGCAGTCGTATTTATGGTTTTCTAAAGCCTGCTGGTTTGATAGTAGGCTATTTAGCTTAAAATTCTTTAATACCTCGTCAATAATACTAGCGCCGCTCAGCACACTTTCTTTATTCTTATAGTGTAGAGTTTCTTCGTCAAACTCTGTATCGAGAAAAACACGACCATGGTCGCCAGCTTCAAATAGATGTTTCGGAAATTCAAGGTAAGTATCCTTAATTATATTGCCCACGATCAATACATTCATAAGCATATTCTATCATAGAATATCTGTTAAAAGAAATCTCGCGAGTTTAAAAGGGAATAAAAAAAGACCCCGAAGGGTCTAATTACTTAGCGAACTTCAACGCGAACACGTGGTAGTGAGCGGCCAGAGAAGTGAGTTTTCTTTGTTTTTACAAAAGTTACTACACCATCTTTAGCAGCGTGAATTGTGAAGTTGCGAGATACATAGGTACCTGGACCTGCAATCTTAGTACTACCAGTTTGGCGGACTAGCACTTCGCCATTACGAACTTTTTGGCCACCAAAGCGCTTTACACCAAGACGCTGACCAGCGTTATTATGAACGTTCTTCGCGGTACCACCAGCTTTAACATGTGACATATTTTAGCCTATCTTTTCCTTATTACTATTAT